>Ga0208745_1000026_pt1 | contig 73469 bp, 79 predicted proteins | sample CryBogCBH23Jun09_FD_184622 | JGI IMG/M metagenome (GOLD analysis project Ga0208745, IMG submission 184622) | Freshwater microbial communities from Crystal Bog, Wisconsin, USA - CBH23Jun09 (SPAdes) | ecosystem: Environmental > Aquatic > Freshwater > Lake | place: Crystal Bog, Wisconsin, USA... | reverse complement strand
TAGCAATCTCTTGCAAGCAATCAGCACACACAATCATACCAACGCCTCCTCTGGCCATACGTAGGGAAGGTCATTTGGCTCATCCCAAAACTGACCATACCATTCAGGGAGTTTACGTGTCAAGTTGCTTCGGTGACTCTCGTGTAAACCATAGTTACCCAGCCAGGATGGTTGTTGCCATTCTGATAAAGGAATGTTAGTCACTAGAGCTTCTGTCTTCTCAAGACAAGTGTCTTTGTAACCACGAGAAGTCCATTCGTTGCAGATAGCACGTTGGTACATCATCAATGCACCACGGTGGCCTCGCCACATCTTTACAGCTGGGTGATTCTGCCAACCATAGGTCGGGTCACTTAGTGCCTTCATGATTTGCAGCGTTTCTACACGTTGTTTACACAATCTTTGGCGGTCCATCACCTTGGCTGTCTCACTAAAATTTGCATAAGGCAAAAATGTCTGCATACTTACTCTCCACTAGCTTCTTCATACTCTCTAACAATACTAAGGTTTGTACGATCGCGCAACTCGAAACCCATCATCCAAGACTTGAGGTCACTACGACGTGACTTCATTATATCCATAACTAGTGCTTCTTGACGCTTCATCTCTGCCGTAGCACCAATACCGAGAGCAATGTCAACGACCTGCTCGATCTGAGAGCTTAGTCCAATGTTGCCCAGACCGCCACGACCCTTCTTACTCTTGGTAGCTTCACGGTTGAACTGTGCCAGCCATACGGATGCCATGCCCATCTCACGGTTGATAGAAGCAACGTCATTGATTACCTCAGCCATCTGAAGTGACTGGTAGTTACTCGATGAACCAAAGTTCTTATCACCAGTAATCCATGAGAGCTGGTCACCAACAACGAGGTCAGCTCCCCAGTGCTTAGCCTTGGAATAGATCTCCAGGACACTACGCTCAGACTTCTTGCTAGGAGAGTCGATTACCAAGTACTCACCGAACTCCATGATTTCTTCACGGGCTTCCTTGAGCCGCTTCAACTCGTTTGGGGTGAGCTCACCGCGTTCGTATCGAGCGTACGGCACACCACTAGCAATGCAGTCAAGCCTTGTGAGCGTCATCTCCTTACGTAGCTCTAGTGACGCAAAGTAAACCTTGTTCTTGCGTCGTGCAGCCTCGAGTGCAATCACTGAACCAATCCATGACTTACCAACGTTAGGGATGCCGACCACTACAGCTAGCTCACCCTTCTGGATGCCATAGAGGTGATCATTCAATGCATCCCAGCCGAGGTAGATACCCTTCTTGTTCTTTGTAGGGTTAGAAACCTCATCAAGGTAGTCATTGACACGGCGGTCATAGCCTTCACCATAGACTTCGATCCGTTCACGGGTGCTGGTGTCATTCTGAATCTTTGATAAGCTACTGAGTGCTAGGGCGATACCTTCTTCTGGATCAGCTTCCAGTGCATTGGCTGCCTTCAGAAGAACACTCTGCGTTGTAGCCTTACGGTACTTTGCAACCATCTCTTCGATAAGGACGCCTACTAGGTAGGTTTCTTCTGGCCACTCATTGCGTGCGAAATAGTCAGCAAACTTTGTCTCCAAGAAATCTTGGTCAACCGTTTGCTTGAACTCACTACGCACATAGTAATCAAGGCTGTAGTCGAAGAGCTCTCTGACACCTGGGTCAAAGAAGTGCTCGCTACGAATACCCTTGTTCCAGATTTCGTTGAACGATTCCAGATTTGTAAAATGCTTTACGAGGCTTTTCTCTAGGTCCATTTTCTTACTTTCTTATAGGATTTTGCGCTGGATACCGGACTTGATTTCATCAAGTGTACGGTCTCTTGCGTACTCACGGTAGTCGATGCCCTCCATCGAATGAACGATCATACGTTCTTTCAATAGCGAGAAGATAGCACTACCGTATCCTTCGTTTAGTTCTTCAATCGTCATGTTAGTCGTAATGAACGTCGGTCGGTTATCCAACGCACGCTGACGCAACACATGGTCAAACGTTGCTTCACTCAAGTTGTTCTTAGTGCGGAACTCCTTACCGATGTCGTCCAAGAAGAACACATCACTCTTGACAACCTTGCTCTCAAAACGAGCTTTGTCATCGTTGCTACCCCAGCCACGGGTGAATTCATCAACCATCTGAGTGAACGTAGCAAAGTATACCTTGTAGCCCAGCTTAACTAGCTCTTTAGCCAGAAGGCTGGTGAGCAAAGTCTTCCCTGTTCCCCAAGAACCATTGTAAAGTAGGCCCATGCCACCCTTTACGAAGTCCTTGTGCTGACCCAAGTAGATACGAGCTAATGCCAACGCCTTCTCATCACCGTGGAAGTCATGCCAGTCAAGCTTCTGGTAGTTTAGCCCGATACCTGCACGCAGGTAGTGCTTATACAACTGTAGCTGTGTCTTGCAATCTCCGCAACTGTGGTCCTCACATGTTGGGCAACCACGCTTGTTGAAAGACTCAAATTGTGGATACTTCTGTTCTAGGTAGTCAATCTCATCATCGTCTAAAAACTCATACTTGAGATTGACATAATCTTTCTGCCAATCAAACAGCGAATCGTTTAAGGAAGTCATCTGTACTCATTAACCCTTCTGAACTTGGTCGGTTCTCTTCTTTAATCTTATCTTGCTGGAGTTCAATGTACAGTGTATCTTGAATCCACTTACTACCTTTTGAGAAAGCTGTCAGCGTCATTACCTGATCATTAATCTTGCCCTTGTGCTTATCGAACAAGAGCTTAATCATATAACCAGCATCAGCGCCATAACGTTCTCTGAACGACTTAAGGATTGACGTTTCCTTAACCCATTCTACGTTGTACTCATAACCCTGAGTCTCTTTAAACCTACTACAAAAATAGAGTAGAAGATCCCGAGCATCGGCCCTTGACAAATCTAACTCTTTAACAAGATCTTCCTTGGTTGCTGCTTGTTGTACTTCTATTACCTCATCGTAACTATCATCATCATAGTTAGCGAGGGGTCCATCAAAGCTTTTCTCTTCCATTTTTGATCCCTCTCACTGACAAGAACTTATCACATACATCAGAGAACATCTGGATCTTCTTACTGATCCATTCCTGTGTCTCTTTATCATAGTCGTGCAATCCATTGCCATTTGGGCCAATGGCAGAAATGTTGCCCTTACCCAGTAGCAAAAAGCGCCACTGGATGTCAGCATTGTTCTTGTCATTCTCTTCGTGACCATACAGCTGGATCCAGTCTTCATCCATGCCACACAGGTAGCCTTCATAAACAAAGCCATCACTGAAGATTTGAACTTCTTGGCGTCTGCTAGCAATGATAGCAATGTTTCTTTCAAACATTGTATCGTTCGCATGAGCTAACTTATTTTCTTTAACTAACTTATCCACAATTATTCACCTTTGTGCTTCCAACTATCAAAGTCGACATTGAAATTACCCCACTTAGAGTTTCCAAAGAAGTTTGGGGTTTCTTCTTCCTCATTCATTTTCCATGTTAATGCAGTAGCGAAATCCCACGCAAGGATAAACGGTGACAGCACTAGCATGATTGGTACTACGATTATAAAAACGATTGACATACCCAAGGCAATAAAAAACTTGAATACACTTGAGTCTGAGTTGTTGTTGATAATTCGTTTAAATGTTTTACGTCTTTTGTGCTGCATAAAAAAATCAGTCGTAGACATGATTCACTCTCCTTACTTAAATAAATCCATCTTCAAATGGATCTCCAATGTCTTCTTCATCAGTATAAATGTTGAAATCATCAACGCTATCAAACTGATCAAAGAAATCTGGGAATTGCATGTAACCAACTTCGCATATCCGCATAACCATCATATCTTCTAAAAGGTACAATGATTCTACATCATCATCGCTGTTAATTGCGATGGTGCTTATGTTGTCATGCCATTCACTTATAAAATCAGTTATCTCATCGTAGTCTCTTACCTCTACCAATTTGACATCACCATAGAGATTATCAAATATTGATTCAGAGTTCAAACTATCAAGACGAACAGACTTAGATATATATATTGAGCTAAGCATACCATTGATTAGTTCACTACGTTGAGAAAAGTTTATCTTTTCCCGGTACCCGTCGATGAAACCCTCATACAAAGCAGCCATGTTTTGACTGAACTGTTTGGCATGCTTCTTTTTTATCTTTCCTATTACAAAATAGAACTTAGGGGCGAGTGTGCCTTCCCCGTAGAAAGAGAAGAAATCAAAACAGATTTGATTAATTATTGTAGGCGTTAAGTGTTCTTCACGAATGATACCGAAGCTGAACTTGTATCCATGTTCCCACACCCGTCGATCAACAGATTCATAATCTCGGTATGTTTCCATGGTGTTTTTGTTGCCAAAAACAATTATGTCAGTAGCATTTTCAATCTCTTCAAGCCACTCCTGATCAAGTTGCGTACAGTTATCTATATCTGTATACAGTTTTGTTCTTACGTCCCCAGCGTGGTAGTCAAACACATTTTGGACCATGAAGCTTTCATCTACATTCGGGGTCTTGACCACGACGCTGATTGGGCCAGCAAGTTTAAGGCAAAGGAAAACACTCTTGGCTAACATCCAGGGTGTATCTCTTGACCCAATGATTACAAACTTGCGCTCAGTTTTTTCTACATACTCTTCAAAATCTTTTGGCACTTCTAAGTGCTCTATGATCATTCTGTAGTCGTTCTCTAAGAACCTGCCGTACTGTTCAAGAATGCTAACGGTATCCAATTCAGGATTGATCACCCATGTCATCGTAGACCTCTACCAAACCTGCTTGATTCACGCCATAGATTCCCATGCTTCCAACGATCTTTAATCTGTACGAACCCAAGCTCATCATATAACTTAATAAGCTCTAACTCATTAGGATCGCCGGGTTGGATAGGGTTGAACTGTAGGTTGCCCAGTGGTGGGAACGGAATATCATTATCAATCCCCAACTCGATAAGCTGTTTAGCTTTCAGCACTGTATCTATGTGCTCAGAAATCTTTGGGTCATCCAGGCCTAGTACGGTGCTCAAGTCTCCATGCTCAGCAATAAGTTTTGTTGCTTTCTTTGGACCAATACCTGGGATACCCTTTACGTTGTCACCCTTGTCTCCCATAAGAGCCCAGATTTCAGTTAGTCTCCATGGTTCTACGCCCCACTGGTTCATAACCGCAGCAATGTCGTAGATCTCTTCTTCAATGTCTTTAGAACTAATGCTTGGTTTTACAACAATAATGTTTTCTCTGATTAGTTGGTGCATATCGTGGTCAGCACTGACGATTACTACCTTGTCAAAGATAGGGGCTAGGCTAAGAGCAGCGGTGGCAATGATGTCGTCTGCTTCTACGTCTTGCACCCGCATAAATGGCAAACCATTACGCAAACAAACTTGCATAAAAAGATCAAGCTGGGGTCTAAACTCTTGAGAAAAAGCATCGTCGATTGGCTTTGATGAGGTCTTCTTATTCCTGTTAGCTTTGTATTCTGGGTCGATCGCCAAACGCTTGGAGCTCTTACCTTTATCGAAGGCTATAAAAGCATGTGTTGGTTCGTACTTACGTACCATGCTAGCAACAACGTTGAAAGCACCGAACACTCCCCAGGTTCCTGAACCATCAGGTGCACTGAGACCTTGACGCATCAAACCCGCGAACGATCTAATAAAACAATTATGTCCATCAAAGATAAGCAACGTTGATTTTTTCATGAAGGATTATTACCTTTTCTATATCTAAGTCTGTGAGCCTTAACGGGTTCTTTGAAAGCATCTACTCTTAAAACTATTAATCGAAGCTGCCTGTCGGTCATTTTATTACACCTTCTCAATGCATGAGCTATCCTAAGTATATCATTTAAGCTATACCTACGATTACCCCCGGCAGTCCTATTAATTTCAATAGGATCACCGGAGGCATCGAAAAGATATTGCTCTTTCTTTTTGAAAGTGTTTGGCTTAAGATCAAAGAATGCTGCAGCCATTGCTACTGAGAATAGCAAGTCATCATCCCTTAGAGGGATTATTCTTTTTGGTCTCTTATAGGGTTCGGACATAGAAAGCTGAGCGAACCTTGCCAGGAGTGGTTGCCTTAACTACCTGCTCCATGCCGATGTTACCAAGCTTGAGTTCCTTCTCGAGGGCTTCCTCGTTCAGCTCACGTGTAACGGTAGTCTCTTCTACAGTCTTGCCATCAGGGTAGGTGATGGTTCGGTAGTTGTGGATAAGGTTGGTAACAGAATGGAACTGGTCTTCATCAAGTACCTGCTCGAGCAAGTCAACATCAACTGTGAGCTTACCACCAGAGACTTCCTTAGAGAGCTTGATGCCATTCTCAGGACTAACAAGGTAACCGCTGTTCGCCAGTGGGTCTTCACCGTTCATAGAAATCTTAAGGTCAATAACCTCAGTGGTGTACTTCTTAAGAGCGGACTCACGGCCTTCGACAATGTCCTTAGCCTTGCGCACAGCAAGCAACTCTGCTGCAATCGTGTCGACTTCAAGAGCACTGAGAGGCTTTACCTCGCTAATGTCAGCGGTGTAAAGGACATCGTTAAGTTCAGCGAACGCCTCGATAGCAACGTTAATTCCTGCTTCGTTTGCGCTAGCACGACGAATGTCGGCTCGGGTGGGAACCTTAGTAGTTTCCCCAAACGTAGGGTCCGTTACTTCCTGGAGTGGAGTAGTAGCGGGTTGCTTCCTTTGGGGCATAATGTAGTTTTGTGGCATTTTCTGTCTCCTTACTTGTTGTTATATAGAATCTAGCATCCCCGGTTGGGAATGTCAAATAGTAATTCATACTTGTCTTACGAGCAACTCAACGGTGTCAACTTCATACAATGGGCCTCCAACACCGATAGCTGTTACTGTAGCACGATGTGCTGCTTCGATCACATCTTTTTTGGTCCATTCACCTTCGTTTCCTAGGGCACCTAGAGCTTCGCTTTGGCCTGAGCCAATTGCATATCTTGCGCTAATAGGGATAGTTACACCGAAGTCTTGATCAATCACAACGAGGGTGCTGTCCCAGGCCATAATGAATGAGCTCTCGTAGTCTTCCATCTTAATACCGTTGTCAATCAAAGCATCACGCATCCGGGGAACTACTTCTTTAACGATGAACTCTTCCACTGGAGTAAGGCCTCGGTAGTATGGCCAGGCGACATGATACTTGATGATCTGAAGCTCACGTAGATTGCCCGCACCACCAAAGATATATCCCTCATGTACCTCGTCTACCCATACCTTACTGTAGCCATCGCTATCCCTAGTATAGGGTGTAGAGAGCTCAGAGTCACCAACAATAACGACACCATTATCAGCGGTCACTGCTGCTGCAATCACGGTCATTCTTCCACCTTTTCGAAATCGCCATCCCAGTTAGTAGCACCTGACATCCATGCAGCAAATGCTGCACCAAGCTCATCAGGTTGGATGTTGTGCTTTTCTACAAACTTATCGAAGTCATCCATTAGTAATAGTCATCCTCATCAGTATTGGGCTTTTCATCCTCAGGGTCACCCTCAGCAGCATCCATAAGAGCTTCACGGAACTCTTCTGCGGTCTCTTCCTTCGGGGCTTCTTCCTTGGGGGTTTGTTCGTTGATCAGTTCTTTGACAACTGAAGCAAATTGTGGACCTACGATCTCATCCCACATAAGTGCAAACTGATGTGGTAGGGCATCTGGCTTGATTTCATCATCAATCATTCTAATCTCACAACCAACTTCGGGCTTGATCCAATCCCATTCACCACGGGCATTCTTTACTTGGAGAGTAGCTCCAATGTTTACTGACAACTTCAATTCCATAATCTTCCTTTAGCTAAGTAACTTTTTGATATTTTCAACAACATATTTACTGTCTTCGAGCAATGAATGCTCAATGCTAACATCGTTGTTCGCAATTAATTCTACCATAGATTCGACAGTGTTAACAATAATATTTAATGCACGCTCAGAAAGAACATACTCATATACAAGTGGTTCTTTTACTTCGTCGTTCTTCGGTAGGCTTTCGCCAATTTCCTTAAGCCTTTTGTTTTCTTTCTGGGCTCTCTTACCAAGCATTGCTACCTCCCAGCCAACAGCCATGCCCGCTAGAGCATGTTGACGACTCTTCTTATAGTTTGGCTTCTTATTAATATCAAACATATTTTCTCCTTACTATTTTTTATTATACACTACGTGCCTCCACTCAGACTCGAACTGAGATCCCAGGGTTAGAACTCCTTTGCACTGTCCCTTGTGCTATAGAGGCGTAAAACTAATAAATAAGATCGTCCAATTCTTCTAGTGTACCATATTGTAACACTGATATGCCATTAAAAATTTCATCAAAATTTTCTTCAACAGTATTCATAATGTCATAAATTTTATCGATATCACCATACGGGCTAATTTGTGTCATGCGATGAGCTGCCCTTAGGTTGTGGCCAATGATCCACGACCTTGAATCATAATATTTATTTTTATCAAATATCATTTTGCCACAACCGCAAGCACATTCTATTTGTTCAATTTCGACTCTATACTGCGGTGACATTAGTGCTTCACTCCATGATCATCATCAAACTTCTTGTGCTCCTTGCGCCAGAGTCGCTTACCCCAAGCAAGGCCTACAGCCAAGATTACCAGGTCTTCCACTGTAGAGTAGAACAGCTCAGCGGTAGCGTGTGGTGCATCTGTGATCAAACCTACAGCTTTTTGTAGGTAACCAGACCCACCTGGTTGTTCACCAATCCATTGAGAATGGATAAGGTGCACAGCGCCAATGATTGCAAAAAGAATGATTATTACTATTACTGGTACTGCTAGGAAAAACTTATTCCTACTCTTCACTTCTACTCCTTACTAGTTGGTATCAAAGATATTAACATCAATTCCGTTGGCACGCAAAACATTTAATGCTTCTTCATAAACAGGATTATTAAGAGTGTTAGCTGCGGGGGCTGCACTTTTAAGTATACCCTTAATCCACATACTATTAGCTGAGTAATTACTAAACGCCGCTACCAATTTTGGCTCAGCAGGAATCTTGCACAACTCTAGCATGATTGTGGCTGCTTGTTTTAAATTCATTGTCATACTAACTCCTTGGCCCGGGTGCTAGGAATTGAACCTAGTCGAGCGGTTTTGGAGACCGCCATGCTACCGTAACATCTCACCCGAATATCTTATGAATTAAATCTTTTATTTGTGCCTCAAGCAGGAATCGAACCCACATTAGATCATTACAAGTGACCTGTACTACCATTGTACTATTGAGGCTAATACCAACTGAGCTACAAGGGCTACTGCGTCGGGTAGGAGGGATTCGAACCCCCGATCTCGAAGACCCAAACTTCGCGGATTAACCAAGCTTTCCTACTACCCGTTGTTGGGAAGTTTATCCTCATTCCCAGGAGTTTGCTGCATCTACGGTATTTGCTTCGTTCGGAGTGCTCCTGGTAGGACTCGAACCTACAACCTCGAAATTAAAAGTTTCTTGCGCTAACCAATTGCGCCACAGGAGCAGAACATCATTCGCTAATATCCCAATCAGATGGTTGACCCAATCGTACAACATGCATACAAGGGTCTCCACCTTCTTCCCATTCTAGCTCTTCGCTCTCGTGCATTGGTGGACCGTCGTGAGTGTTGCAGAATTGCTCTGAACAATAACCATGGCTAATGCCATATCTCAACCACTGATCATAGGATAGAAAGAAAACCATTGCTATTCCTTAATAAATTTCTTATATTTGTTTTTGTTTTCGATGAGATACTTTGGGTAATATTCTTCATCAAATTCTACCAGTTTTAATTCAAAACCCCGGCCAAATACATCTGTGTTCTCATCAAAGTTACTATCCACATTGCTGTTTATAGCATCGTTGTTTAATTCTGTATGAGCAAAAGCTTTGATCTTGTCCTTAATAAAAGCAGTATCACCAATATAAGTCCAATGCCAACCGCCATTGGGGATATGGATAGAGTTGTCACCCAAACGAAGACCTGTCGCCCAGAATCCTTCTCTACGGTATTCACCAACGCTGCATGTTACGAAGCCTTGAACTTACGGGCTGTGCGTGCCTTGTTAGTAGCTCTGTTAAAAACGTTGATCCATTGCTTGCAAATGTTTTCCCAAGTATTTTCTTTCACCCAGGCGTAAGCATTCTCTGCTCGTTCGGCAGCTTCCTCTGGGTGTTCCATGATGTACTTGATAGTTTCAGCAGCTTCTTCTACATCCATCAGCGGGCGCATACGCTCGTTGTCGTTCTCTTTGATGATCCAGTGTGTTGGTGTGTGACCGCTCTGGACTCTCCAACCACGGTCTTCACCAAGGATTTCTGGTACTGATGTGTTGTTGGGAGCAATGACTGGAAGCTTCGTTGCCATAGCTTCGGTGATACTCAAGCCCCAACCCTCACCATGCGTTGTAGTAAGGTAAGCGTCACTAGCGTTGTAAATACCATTCAAAAATTCAATTGGAAATCCGCTGTGTGCACCAAACTGACGTGGGTCTGGGATAGTGAAATCACTATCAGGGTTTAGACCAATTGATGCGGCCATCTGCATGATGCTACCGCCAAAATCCGTTTCTTGCATATGCATATAAAGGAATGCGTTCTTCATTCCAATGTTGTGCAGCTGCTTAAGGATCATTAGGCTTCTAGAAACATCTTTACGTCCCTGGTTCCGGTTCACATTGGTGATAATAAAACGGTCTTGCAAAACTGGTGGGAAGATGGCCTTCCTTGTTTCTTGTTTCTGTTCGGGCGTAAGAGGAAAGAAGTCATTGGTATTGGTACCGTGGTAAATAACATCCTGCTTGTCAGCAATCGCTCCAACAAACTTGCGACTTTCATCTTTAGCGTATTTTGTATAGGCGACAGGGAAGTCAAAGCTAGTAACGCATTGCTTAACCCATTCTTCACGTGGCGTACAATCGAATGGGTAGTAATAGATAGTCGAGAAAGTATTTGGCTTCGTTCGCTGCAGCTCAAGAATCTGAGGAACAATAGGCAAAACAATAAAAGTGTCTTGGACAATGAAAACAATGTCATAATTGTTTTGACCAAGGAGGTCAAGAAAAACCTGACGACCGAATACGTCACCGTAAGGGCCCTGTGTGCGGAGTGCACTGATAGCAGGCCAAAGTCTTCCTGGCCACTTTGAGGTGTCGTATGGGCCACCATCGTAGTTAACACCGACAACATCGATCTCATAGCTTCCAGTGTTGTTGATCTCACTCATGATGTTCTTCATCACTGTACCGAAGCCAGTACTACACGCGTAGTCACCCCACGCCAATACTTTGATCTTGCTCACAACTATCTCCAGTCTTTAGGACTTAACGTACTATCATTATAGGGTTTATTGTATACTTCATGCAAGTCTTTCTTCGCACTACCCCATTTTCTAACATAATATTCGCCAGACTTTAGTGAGTTTATAGGTAGTGTTAACTTCTTAGTTGATTGGTGCCTAAGGTGCGCGTATGGAACATCCGTTTGAAGTGTTTTATAACCAAGCAATTTAATGCGGTATTTCATGTCAGCGTCTTCCCACCATGCTGGGTCGAAGTTTTCATCAAATGTGCCACATAGATCAAAAAAATCTGGTCTAATAGCGAAGCAAGAAAAGCTTTGGTCTTCTGCATTCTTATTGCCAGAAAACTCTTCGTCTTCTATGAAAAGAATGTCTGTTGGGTCTGCTAACTCATCCAGCACGTCAACTGGGAATGCCATGACAAAGTTATCTACCATGGCAAGAGTCTCTACAGCCAAGCGATCGATAGTGCCTGGTGCAAAGATTGCGTCATCGTTGCTAACAATAATGACATCACAGTTATCAAAGATAGCCTCACGAATACCTTTGTTCCAGGCTGCCGCCAATGGCACTTGGTAACGATACTGTGGGCGAATATAAATCTTAAGTTCGTTATTACTCTTAGCTGAATAGACCAGATCAATAGCTTGATCAAAATTATTTAAAACTGGGACAACGAGTCCGATTCGCATTCTTCCTTCTTCCTTTTAGGGCCGCGCTTCTTTTTACTTGACTTGATTGCTACTGCCTGCTGTTGTTTTGTTATTTCGGCAACAACTTCTAGTGTAGATTCGTAGTCGATATCAATCAACTTAATACCAAGTTCCTGGCGTAGCACTCTACGTTGCTTAGTGCTAGTACCTGCCCAGTAACCATAATCTTCATAAAGCAATGCATGGTTCAAACAATTATCGTAAACGGGGCATGTAGTGCATAGCAACAATGCTTCTTTATCTGGGCTTTTACCTTGTCCAGGGTAGAAAGCATCGTATTTTTCAGCTGATAGCGCAGAACAAGAAGCGTCCTTTTGCCAGCTATAATCAATGGTTGTATTTTCCATAATTTAATGAATTAAGCTGGAAGGGCCTCGGGGGGAGTCTAAGCATGATGCTGACTGCAACCCCCGAGGAAGACCAGGCCCTTCAGGAAGGGGCTTAAGATCTGCCCGCTTCACTGACTAAGGCTACTTTCTCGGCTTTTTTACATTGTCCTTTCTAAATTGTTCTGCTTTCTTAAGCAGATCTACAATATATTCTGTGAATTCTTCGGCTTGTTGAAGCGTGCTTGCTTCTGAACCACCGAGCGTGACCTGCTTTCCAACCAATGTGCTGTGCATCTCTCCCTTAAGGAGCAGGTCCATAACATCCTGGTGAATTTGGTCATACTTATTAATTGCCATATCTATTTATCTTTCTACCATGGGGCACAATAACCCTGTTGATCCGGCATAGCCATGTGGTATGCACGCAGGAACTTTGTCCCTATTTTAATCTGTGTTGCTCTACTACTTGGTTTTGCAACGCTTCCCCCGAATTGAATCCAATTCGGTCTATCAATTCCCAAAGCATCTGGGTACCAATAACTAAAATAATTCCAGTTGCCACCCTCTTCACAGGTAGCTATCCTTTGCCATTCGGCAATAACTACTGCGCTAAGTACAACCCTAGCAGCTACCAACACATGATGTTTTGGTGTTGCCGAGGCCGTTAAGGGAACTGCAAAAATACTTAATGATAATACAATTGTAATTATAGCTTTCTTTAACAAAATTTTCCAATCCTAGAGGGATAAGTACTCTTGGTGTTGGTTCATTTGTCACCTCCTTTTCTGCGTTATCCCCATAGGAACCCACGGGGTGTTAGATCAATCGTATCATTTAAATCAGCATAGTCGTCGACTACACCTCTAATTGCTTCTGCTTCGTCTCTTCTTCTAAGGATCTTAGCATCGGCACGCTCTTCAATTGTATTAGCAGCCACCGCTCGATAGATCCAAGTATGGTCAATGCCTTTGCTTTTTGAGTCCGCTCGATTAATTCTGTTAGCTCGTTGCTTGTAGTCTGAGTAAGTGCGCGGTACTTCGATGTTCCAAAGATAAGGGGCATATAGGTTTAGCCCTTCCTGTCCTACGTCTGAAGTAATAAGTATAGCAGGTCCGCTTGTTGTATTAAACGTCTTGATATTATCAGCAACAGTTTGGCTGTCCATACCAACACCCCAGATGGGTAACACTGGGATACCGGGGAACTTCTTCTTTAGGGCCTCTAGGTAGGGGAACAATGTACCATTCGTCCAGAACGTGAACAAAACAACTTTGTCCCCCGCTTCAACGTACGTCTCAAGGTTGCTTTCAATGAGTTGGTACTTTGCACTGTTAGCGATGCTAATGTCGTCACCAAACTCTGCAACAATTTCTTTTGCAAACTTACTGCCGCTATTCCGCAAACCTTCTGTCGTATTGCAAATCATTCTAAGCATGTCAATATATGCCCAGTTTGCAACGGGGTTGTCTGGGTTGTAGTGTTCTCGAGCCCAACCCTCAGCCCAATCATAAATCTCACGGTCTATGTCAGACAATTCATAGACAATCTTTTTAGGGATGCTTTCAGGAAACTGTGCTGAGATAATGGGGTCGCTTTTCATAGCGATGTGAGTCCATTCCTCATGCTTCTTACCAAGCAACGGAAGCTTTGTTCTATCCCATTCCTTGACATATATTTCTTGTACATAACCGTTGTTAAAGATGCCGAAATCAAGCCCGTACATGCGCTTGAATACGTCTCTTGACATGTCACTAACATCTGTAATCTTGGGTGCTATTGCAGAAAAAATGTTTCTGATGTTTAGTGGGCTAGTTGTATAAGGCGTTGCTGTAAGAGCAAGAACCATAGTCTTTGCTTCTGATTTGTTGATAAGACGGTGGAAGCCTTCACCAAGCAAACTTACGCCACTATTAATTTTCTGGGCCTCATCAATGATGATCAGCACGCGCTTATCTTTGATGAGCTCGAGCACTTGTAGCAAGTCTGTGCGGTCGTAAGAGAGTACTTTGTTACGCTGCCCTTTAACTTTGACCATGTTGCCTTCACGGACTTTTTCATAATTCAGCACAAGGACTTTTGACGTAGTTTGTTCATAGAACATATGACGGTTACGACGTGTCATTTTCTCAGGTACACGACTTACTTCTAGGTGAGTCATGCGGCGGAACTCTTGTTCCCAGTCATACTGTTTAATCTTCTTACAGAAAACCAACACCAAGTCAATATCGCCAGCGTCAGAAAGCTTCTGGCTTGTCAAACAACTGAGTAAGGTTTTACCAGCACCGGTGTCCCACTGGACTAGTACATGTGGGTCTTTTGAGTGCATACGATCCCACACATAGTTCAAGCCAACGTGCTGAAATGGGAACAGTTTGTGGTCATCCAGGAACGGACTATTCACTTCGTATGGCTTTGTACTGCAGGCAAGCAGCCCGTTGTATGCACGTTCCGCCATGATATCTTCAAACTTTAAAGTGTAGCCATTTTCCCTGACCAGAGCATCAAACTCATCAATACGGTCTCTATTCCGAAGAGTGCCGTAGTTATCAAGAGAAAATAATTTCTTGACTTTTGGGTCCAAAGACGAGTATCTTAGTACTCCATTGAGTAAATTACTTTTTTGAACAAAGATTGTCTTCTCTGAAGTCATATATCGATCTTAGCATGTTGACTGAATGAAATCAATCGATATAGAAAGTATTGATGCCTGGAGCAATTCTATTTATATTAAAGATAGACGGATGAACTTCTTTATTCAACTGAAAGTATGGCTTGTTACTAATGCTTGTATGAGCAGGTGTCTCATTAGTAAAACTACTACCAAGGTAATCAATATCTAGATTCATATACAATGGTGACTGTTTGTAATAAGGGACAACACTTACTCCAGAAATATAAATGTTTTGATCAAGAGCAGTCATACGCACCTGGATACCACTGGCATTAGAACCAGAAGCGATAGCAATGAATTGGCTTGGGTCATTAATACCAGTTGTTATTGGGTACCATCCACTTGCGCTGGTTATACTTGCTCCACTACTGGTGGTGTATTCATAACGGACTGGGTGGTAGAACGGTGCAAGCATTGCCACATAGAATGTTTCAGCGATGGCACTATTAATTTGTACCAACTGCATTGTAAAAGTTGAGTAGTTTGTGCCAGTAAAGCTTTCGAGCTCGATGTCAAACCATGTTTTGACCGGCAAAGTATTTGGTTGATATTGTTTGTAAGTCAACTCATAGCTATTGCCGTTAACATCTGTAGAAATAAGACTTGCCCTATATGTTCCGTTGTTACTATTTGGCAAGTATGTTCTAGCAACACCACTAACCCTCATGTTGTTACGGTCAACAGAACTTGTCCAGATTGAAGTCGGTGAATTATAAGCGCCAAACTCATAAAGCTGATATGGTATGGTTCCACTAACAACCACTTGGATAGTATTGCTTGGTATTCCAGTAGAGTAATTTGTACCAGTTAGAACATATTGTGAATATTGTGACGTACCACTGATGGCAGTGCCACTAACCAGTGTTCCTGAGATTGCTGAGTTATTATTTGGATTAATAAATTGGGTGTAAAGACTAATGTTTCCCGAGGCTGTAGCCTCAGCATTAATTAAGAAATAATAGTTGACACCACTTGCAGGTGTATACTCAGCGTAACCTATCGTTCCTAGTGCCGACGTGCCGAGTGCAACAGTCCATGGTGTTGTACCGCTAACGCTATAGGCGCCTGGCAGAGTAAAATTATATGCAGCAACATACGGCGCTCCGGTGACAACAATCCCACTAACTGAAGTATTATAGATTGGGGAAAGACTTATAGTTGTGCCGCTTATACCATACCAAGGAGACGACGAACCGCTAGGTATAATGAAGTTTGAATCATAATAACTAAGCAGATTTGATTGACTTTTATAGGCAGGTGATTTGATGCCATATGATGTACCCGATGCATATACGGAATACACAGAGCTTGCACCAAGGCTGGTGACGTAATTAAGGCTTGCACCAGAAATCGACATTGTAGCTAGAGAACCACTGATGTTGTTCATCAAAGTTTGATCAAGATTTATTGGTTGACCTTGAGTTAGGAAACTACGCCAATCGCTTGTCAGACCAGCAATATTAAAACTATTGAATTTATCAATAGTTGAGAACCATGGCGATACGGCAATATCGTCGGGGTTTAATTGGACGTAATTAGTACCCTGAGCATAAAATCCGCTATTGGTACCGTTCTTTGACAATAAAGTATTAGGAGTCGACAAGAGTTCATCGTACGTATTCTCATAAAAAGCAGTTATGTATTTGATACCAACAAAGTATGATTCATGCCAGATTTGAGGAATTGTTAGCTGGTTGTAAACGTGGACACTGTTGTTATTAAACTTACGTTGCAAGAATTGTGTATACGATTGACCATTGTAAGACCCATTCTGGTCAAGCAACTTGTAACTAATACTAGGGTCCGTGATCTGTGACGCTGTGCTTACACCAACCGTAGTTTCATTATCAATTTGTGAGGAGTTAAGTGCAGCAAGGCTAGGCCAATTGTTATTGCCAGCTACCGTCTGTGTAGCTAATCCAAAGATTGTTGAAGGGCTAATCTGATTATTTACTTGGGTTTGTGTGGTCAGATTGGGGTTATTAATCAATGAATAGTTTGTTGCACTACCATCAACGATGCCAAGCTCGAGCTCTGAGTAAAGTTCCTCAATGTAATATGGGAAAGTATTAATAGTTCTGTTGACAGTATCGAAAGGCAAATCGTATGCCTCAGGAACCAGCTGAGTAAATTCAAACTTTAGATAAGTGCAAGAAGTTTGTGGTAATTCGTAGATACCATTACGGAGCACAAAGTCTTGTGGTACAGGGGACCAGTAAAATGTACCGGGATCTATTGTCCCGCCAGAAGTTGTTTGCGTTGTATAGTATACGTTAAATTTACAACCACTATAAAGCGGATCAATGTACAAACGGTTTATAGTAGTTGGGCTAGGGTCACTCACCTTGGCATAAAAATAAACGATTGCATCACCTACGGGTTGTGGTGCACTCTTCCAATAGAGCGAACCAGACGCACTGGAAAACATATTCGCAGTTGGGTAGTTCACAAAAGAGAAGTTTTCAACAAGACCGAGGGCATTCTGGCTAACAATTGTATTGGTCCCACTTATTACACTTGAAGGGACATCAGAAACTTGTTGGATATTAAACTTTACAGAGAACTGTTGAATGCCAACTGGGTAAGATACGTTTGTATAATTACCACTATTATCGTATTGCGATACAGCCTGCTGCCTCGTGATTCTTACAGCGATATTATTTGATGAAAGTGTGTACGGGGCTGTGTACTCTATCAAGAACCAATCATCAGTTGCATAGATATTTGGCCCACCATTAATAATAAAAGTAGATTGGCCTGGCAACGCAGTCCAAACGCCATTGTTTTCAAAACCAAGTTCAACGTAGCAAGGAACATTGAGTACAAAAAAACTTGTAAAGTTAAAATAAGTATTTGAACTAAATGTGTAAGTATTAATTACTGGTGCACTGCCAGGGCCACCGAAATTTGGCGTTGAGTACCATACAGTATCTGCTGTGGGGTCAAAGCTCAGAAGACCATTCGGGCTGTTTGTAATGCTTAAATTAGGATCAGAGTAACCATTTGTGCTTGTTGTACTTAGAGAATCAATAACACCTGTGTGTGCATAAATTTGGTTGTACACAAGACCGTTAGAAGTCAAAGGTGGGTTAACACCCTGTGTTACATAATCTTTTGATGGGTCTACGTTGTTTGGGATTATTGACATATTATTGTGCACCGTACATGGTTGCAGTCACGGACAAGGATGGGTTAGCAATACTGTTAGAAGGGTTAACAGAAGAATCGGTGCTCGAACAGAACGTTATGTTGCCCGTCTGATCAATTGATTTCTCTTGGGTTAACAAGTGAGCAAAGAATGGTGCTGTGCTGCTGCTATTGTTTTTTAACCAATACCTTGTGTAAGTACCTGGTTTTGGATTAGCTGGTGGGTTGATCTGTGCAGTCTGCACTGATGGTTGCAAAAAGAAATTAATTGAGTAGCCAGACGCTGTTGCTACGTTACTCAATGGAACTTGGGTAAATGTTTGGATAGGCTTGCCAAAACTTATAACAAAGTTAGTTGGTATCAATCTTTGTGCTGTGCTTAGGATCGCATGAGCATCGCTTTGGTTCCAAGTGAAAATCCCACTATTATCCAGCAATGGTATGAGTACAATTTCTTCTTGTGTGTTTATGCCAGAGCGTCCATAACCAGGAGTTCTCCACGTTTCTACAGCATAGAACTTTATGCCAGCTAGAGCCTGGCACAGTGTAAGTATGCCCCATACAGTTGCTCCCATTTGAAAAGCTTCTGCGGCTCCCAACAAAGTTTCTCTATAGCTCGCGTCCTTTTCAGCAACTTCTTGCCACTGAGTAGCTGTAAGCTGATCGATAAAAGGATTAGTAGCAAAGCTATAAATCTCTGGAGATGTCCTTTGTACTTCTAGGATGGTTCCAAGGATGTTATCGAGGTTGCTGAACTCTAGAGTCTGTTGACCCAAGCGGGCGACCATTTGCAAATTATTGAGCTGACCCGTCCCGCTATTCCCAAGCAAGATCTTCATCAATGTAGTGAGATTATCATTATCATTGAAGTTGTAAACGTCGTCGGGGAAGTTTCGTACCTTTTGTATAAAGGTGTTGTGAAGAGATACTGGCAGCAGGTTTGCAGGCATTAGAAGTTACTAGCTCCTGTGACTGTGTAAATGATGTTGTACAGGTTTGGTAGCTGATTGCTTGCCAGAATGAAATCTTTCTGATATGAATTAATCAACGTACCATCCAAAGCAACGACGTTGATGTTTGTGATCTTAACGTTCGCTACGCCAGCTGAGGATAGGAATTGTGATGCTACATCTGCGAACGAAATCGTACCAAGGAATGAAAAGTTGTTAAAGTAATTATCGATCTGGTTAAAGATATTACTCTGCACCGTAGACAAGCTGTACCCATTAGAGAAGACAATCCTTGCATTCACAACAAGGTTAACAAAGTTCGCTTGGTGCACAAGAGTATTTGATCCGAATGGTCTACTTTGCTGCACAAGAGATTCAACCGTTGTTACATCGTTATTGTAAGAATGGTTGTATGTAGCCCAGCTTACAGAGCTTGGGAACGCAGGCCATCCATTTATCCCAGATGCCTGGACGTAAAGGCCAAGCCCTGTCATTGATTGAACACTGTTTTGTGTATTTGTGTTGTCAAATAATGGGTAGAACGCTACGCATCCAGTTAGAGTGATAGTTGTATTGATTGCGCTTGTAGTTGTAATAGCTTTATTCAAATAAACTCCACTAGAAGTTATGCTTTGAATATAGAATTGAGTTCCAGAAATTATAGAGTTGTTAGAACCAAGAATCATACCTGGTATAAGGTTTGTCATGCTACCGCTGACTGGCAAGAAGTATCCACCAATTTGATTAGTTGTGACCGGCCCAGCGGTAAATGTTGCTGTTGGGAAAGGCGTTGCGTTTGTGCCCGGTTCAGGGTTGATAGCAATTGGGTATGTTGTGCCTGAGCTTATAGCTGTGTTATATAGATAAATCGTGTCAACGCTTGTAGGGTTTGCGGAGCTAATTTGAGATGGGAAATTTATTGCAGGCTGTACATTCAAAGGCAAGTAATAGTTACCAGACACCGAAGGGTTGGTTGCTGCTATTGAACCACTCGCAAGTGTATAGTTACGAGTATTTAAATAATTTATTGCGTTGCCAGAAGTCAATGTAAAGCTTGGGTTGAATACAATTTGTTCAGTGGCGGTATTTGGTGTCGTACCATTGATAAAAATATCAACATAGTTTCCGCTAGTTAACGTTGTAGAACGGCTCGATGCGGCATTGTATTCAGAAATAAGTTGTGGTGTGTTACCAATAAAAAGATTTGGGTTGTTAGTACTATTTGCAATGGTGATCGTCAACGGCGCTACAGGGTTTGTAGGGTAAAAGTAATCTGTTAGATTGGCGTATGTAGTTTGATTGTATGTATTTAAGTTAGTGCCAAGGAGCTCATTCCCTTGTGGGAAAAGGTAACCGCTGTTTACGCTGTTATACGACATGGTCCCCGACAAGCCAACATCAGGGTTGTTGGATACAATGTAATCATAAAAAGTGTAAACACTACCGCTGGCCAATGTGCCCGTAAATGTAGTTATACCACTAGTAGTAGAGGACCCTGATATAGTCAGTCTATATGGGGAAGCAAGGTTGGAAGAGATGTACATACCGCTTGCAATTGTGTTGGTGCCATTTGCTCCACTAACAGAGAATGAAAAACCACTGCTAGTTACAAGTGATGGGTATACCCCTGACATCATAGCGTTAAGGCCGGACGCAAGAGCCGATGCATTAGTGCTATATAGGAAACCACTGGATGCAACGTTGGTGCTTCCTGTATAGGTGACATTGTTAATAACACCGCTAGGAGCAACCAAATTAAACGTTACTGTTCCAGCATTTGATGTACCACTAATTGTTGAAATAACCTGTGCTTGTTCACTGTAAAAGTTTTGTTGACCGATTGCATTCGCAAGGGTAACGTTAGGATCTTGCAACGCAGTAACAACATATTTACCTTGTGTGCCTGCATTGTTACTAAATACAGTGCTCGTCCATCTATTTTGAAGAGCTGAGTCGCTCTCTGGGTCAAGACCACCAGAGATTGGATTGTAGTTATTCACAGCATTGACGCTGATGAGCGAAGTCATAAGGTTTGTTATGGTATTACTAGGGACGTTGCCAGTGGCACCGGGGAGGACTGCTACAACAGGTACATCTACTGTGTAATCACCGATACCTATGATGGCCGGTGCAGTAGTTGAATAAATGATTGGCGTTGTGTAGTTCGTACCAATCGGTACAGATACCTGCGTACCGACTGGGATGTTAACTACAGTGGTCGATGCAGTGCTGATAGAAAAAGTGACGGTGCCTGAAGCACGCTTGCCTAGCTGACGATAGATACCAAAAAGGTTGCAAAAGGCATCGAGCTCAGCGCCAGACTTTGTACTAATGTCATAGCTATATGTTTGTAGGACAGAGTTGTTATTAGCGTAAGCGATCTCTTGTGCTACAGCTTCTAAGATTTTAAATGTTGCTGTGCCAACGCTAACGTCCCAAGAGGGATCGTATACCGACAGCGCAGCTTGTAGCCGGGCAAGTACCCCAGTTGTATCAGCCATTGTTTACACTAACTCCATCATTGTCCAAATAGACGTTTAAGTTTAATTTCGTATTAGCTAAGGTTGTTAAATATATGTTAGCTATTACAGAAGTATTTTGTATGCTTACCTGCACGGAATCAATGCTTTTTATAATCTCGCTTTTATTCCAATAAGATAGTTGAGCAGAATTTTGAGCATTTTGCAAGCTTAAGGCCTGTTGACCCTGGTATAGTTGAAGGACTCTAGATATTTCGCTTTGGATTGTGCTAGAGGTATTATACCCCTGGGCTTTACCAACGATATCGGTAAGCAAGCTACCAAAACCAGGCGTTGTGAACCCTGTACCCAGTGGCTCTTCTAGCCACAAAGTAAGGTCTTGTATTAGTTTATTGCTACCAACGGTGAATTGTAATTTACCGTTATTTAATTGGATATCACCATTGCTAACTGTAATCGTCTTCATAGTATCTTAGTTAAAATACGGTCTGTAGTACATTCTCTAAAAACCCATTGCTAGGAACATATTGCCATTGCTTGCTGGTTTTATGGCAAAACCATAAACAGAACCAATTGGATATGCTGATGCAGACTGAGGAGAGACGTACGATTGGTTGGTCTGAGATGATGGTGCTATTAAGTAGTCAAGAAAAACCATTCTAGTAGTACCATTACGTGCAGCAAAAGTGTCAGAAGTTCCTGCCCAAGTTCCTGAAGGAGTAAGGTTGTTCCATTGATATGCTTGGCCAAAGGCAATTAATAACTGACCAGCTGACCATGACAAATTAGTACCTGTAACAGTGGAGAAGTTATTTGTATTTGATAAAGGGCCAAATAGCTGGGTTGGTGCAGCAGAGGAAGCTCCAGAAAAAATTCCAACACCAACTGCTGTACCACTGGCAGGGTTACTAGACAGAGTAAATGTGGTATTTCCAGCAGAACATCCATAGCCAATTGCAAACCAGTTACCGTTATTACCGCTTGTAGCGGGGAGACTTTTAATAATCCAAGAAGCGCCTAACCCAGATACTGTTACGCCAGTCCAGTCAGCACTGGGAGTACCAATGATAATAACTGCGACATCATTTGCCTTGGTTGTATAGCTGTTTGGCAATGATATTGGGGACGTACTTAAGGCAAGAGGAGTTGTGTTTGAAGTTGTGCCAACTGTAATAGCCATTTAAGCCACCGCCACACAGCGCCACTTAGAAGTGGAACCATTATAAATAAAGCCAACAGTTAGGGGAAGAGTCGTTGAACCATTCGATGTAGTGGGAGCAGATACCTGTGAATTTTCAGTATTTGTCCAGCTAATAGTTTGAGCAACTGCGCTAAAATCGAGGATGCGAACTATCGCCTGCATACCGTCTACTGCACCAGTAGTAGACATAGTAATAGCTAGGGTTGCCGCAGAGTTGTTGGTTACCTTAGTAGACGTATAGGTTGATCCACTAACGGTGGCTGCATTGGATGTAGCAGTAATGCTTGCAACGTTAGGTAGATAAGCATTTGATGTAATTGTACCACTAAAAGTAGCATTACCAACATGGGTAGAGGTACCTGTTACAAATAGTGTGCCACTACTAGTTAAGCTAGATGAAAAAACACCAGAAGTTCCATTAATATTGGCAGCAGAGACTAAACCACCTGCTCCACCAACAGTTATATAACCTGAAGTTCCTGATCCACTTACAGATACATAACCACTACCCAGAGTAGTGGTACCGGTGACAGTAAGTCCTGATGTTACTGTAAGGGTGCTCTGGACTGATGAAGCACCCTGTAGGATAAGACCACCGGTAATAGAATTATTATAGATTACTCCAAGTCCGGGGTTATATGTCAGTACATAGCCAGTAGCTGGACCATAACCTGAGTTATAGTTGGCAATATAGTTGGTTGAAGGAACGGTTTGCCCATTATAGGCTAGTGTACCACTAATATTTATACCACCACTAACAGTAAGACCTGAAGCAACCGTAAGGTTGCCGCTTATAGTACCACCAGAATATGGGAATTTAGCAGCAAGATCTGTAGTTAAATTAGTTACTTGACTTTCAGAGATCTGGATGCCAGTAGCGGTTACAGTACCGCTAACTGTAAGACCACTAGCTACAACAAGATTACCCGATACCGTAGTAGTGGCAAGTGTTTTATTACTAAGCGTTTGAGTACCATTTAGAGTTGCAAGAGTATCGGTTGAACCAAGGCCAGGGCCAGGAATAATAATTGTTCCTGGGTTTGACCCGCTTACAGAAAGCTGGTAACCACCACCAGTTAGGAAATTTATATTTGTTGCTTGACCAAGGGTGATACCGCTGTTGGCAGCGAGTGTGTTGTTAAGAGTGGTTGTGCCTGTAACGGTGAGATTGCCGCCAACTGTCATTGCACCAGTGTCTACTTCACTACCAACGGTTAAAGCACCACTAACAGTTAAACCTGATGCAACAACCAAGTTGCCTGAGACTGTACCACCTGAAATAGGTAGATAATTACCAGACACGGTGCCACCACTGATGGTAGCTGGTGCCCATTGCGTACCGTTGTAGACCAACGATTGGCCATTTGTAGCGGTTACACCACCCACTAGTGGGCTAGTAACGTACAAACCACCTTGGAGTGTTGCTGTGCCAGTTACCGTTAAGTTACCACTGATTGTTCCACCAGATATTGGCAAGTAATTACCAGACACAGTTGGTGTAGGCAATGGAGCAGTAGTGTTTATCTGGCGAGTAACTGGGTCATAAACACCACCGTATAGATAAATACGGTAAAGGCTTGTGCGTTTTTCTACCCACCATACTTGGTTTGGGCCTAGTTGGTCTATGGAAACACCAGGCGGCATAGCCTGAAGGTCAATTTCGTATTGGAAACCCTTAGTGTCTACGCCATTACAATAATAATTCTTTGTTGCAGTCTGCACGCTACTAAATGGGTGAAGTTGTGGCCCTGTTGTAAGGGTAACTTTTCGTACGCCATTGATTCTAAAATTCTGATCTTCTGTAAAAAAGTTCATGATACGAAGTTCAATCCATAGTGCATAATTTCACCGTTTTTGATCGGCGCTGTCAATGTAGCAGTAGTCAAAAAACCATTGCTTCTATCGCCTTGGTGTTGTACCGAAGAGACATAGAACTGATAGTTATCAGTACCGCCAGATTCATTGTCTAACGTCAATGAGATTCTCATCCCTGGGTACAACTCAGGCATGAATGTAAGAGATACGGTGCTTACAAACTGGTTAACCCATTGCTGCATAAAGGTCTGCAGAGCATAAATGTACTCTAAAGCATGGGTGTGAATCATGCTCTGTTGTGTGACAGAAGGTCTCAACCCGTATCTATTTAAAAAGTTAGTAATGTTCTTTTCATTGTCTGCAATGGTTTTAACATTCTGGTTGTACTTACCGAAAAGAATCTGCATAGTACTTACGTCTTGGATGCTAACAATGCCTTGATTAACCATTTGGTCAACAGTACTTACTTGTTGGCCGATGCCCGTTGTATCACCAATAACTGAAACGTGTGTAACCAATTGAGTGTCATCATGATAGATCTGGAAGTCAATTATTTCTACTGGACTAATATCAAGTGCTGGTTGTGTACCATAGACACCGTAGTAATCAGGGAACCAAGCAACGAAGTCGCCGTTGGGAGCACTTTGGAACATTCGTAGACCTGCACCAATGATTTGAGTTATATCTTGCATAACAGGGTTATCAAGGATAAATGCTTGGGGGTGTCCCTGGATAACAGACGCAGTTACATTGAAGTTTGGTGTCTGGAACCCTGTGTTATATGCGCCAGTAAGACTGAATGCGGAGTTTTTGCCAGAAACAGAAACGTCGTAGAATTGTGGTCCAGAATTCGGTGTTGTTTGACTTGCTGTATTGTTTGTAGAAATTGTAGGGTTGTAATTTTGCTTAGGGTTATTGCCCCAGCCAGGATGCAACGTGATTGGCCTGCGGCAACCAATAAGTCTTCCACCCCAGCTTTGTTGTTGTCCACCAACAATTTGTGACCAAATGACCTCTGACTCATTCAATGGTACACCATAAGTATTTGCTTGGATTGAGTAGCCAACGCCGGGAATTGCCTGGTTAATACCCTGAGCATTGTTAGAAGGAGGTGGATCTCCAAAATTAACGCTCATAATAGTTACGTGCTGGGGCGGTGCTCCAACATCTCCTGGTACTTCCCAGAACATAAGGTCACCAACCTGTGGTTGAACAGTGTTTGGGATCCATTGACCGTATATCTCTGGATGACTACCATCAATTGGTCCACATTCTGTCCATGTATCACCCCAAGAGAGGCCACCAAGTTTAATGCCTATTGTTGAATAGCCCCAATAAGCCAGCCCTGAACAGTCAAAAGAACCAGTGTGCTTTCCATACACTCCTGGGTTCATACGCCCTGCGCCTGATTCTGTGTAAGAGTCTCCTATTTGCCCACGAAGATTATGGATCAGCTTATTAAGAGCATCAGTTATTGCTGTCGGTTCGGTTGCCTTAGTTGAATTATAACCATAATAGTTACTAGCATTACTTGCATTGAGGTCAGGCTGTGGTCCGGCTGTAATCTTTGCATTGTCTGCCCATTCGAATGTTATTTCTGCATAGTCACCGGCAGCACCTGGCATATGTGGAGATGGGCTAGAAGATGACCAGGCGGTTGGGTCACCGATAGATCCATTGAGGTAAGATATTACACCAGGGTGGCACTGCAGATAATCAACGTTGGGATCATACGCTGAGAAACCTTTAACTGCGTTGGAATATGGCGCTTGTGGGACACTCGTTGTCCTAACAGCAACAACTTTGCCCGTTTTTTGGTTGGTAATGAGCAGTAGACGACCATCGTATGAGTTCTTAACGGGGTTATACGCAAGCCAATTGATTGCATTCTCAACAGTGACATTGTTTTTAAGCTGTAGATATGAGAACGCAGCAGAACAATAGTAAATGTCTTGGTTAATCAGCTCGAGTTTAACCGGGTTTGATGGGTTAGGACCGGGGAAGTTCGCCTTACCACCAGCCAGTGGGGAGGTAACAAGTGCTACGGCTTTAGATGCATGGATTTGTACGCCAACTCCACCGTCAGGTGCTCCAACGGCTTTTGCTGTTTGATTACCCTGGAATTCAATACTATTAGTCCCCAAGCTCTTACCCTTGGCAACACCATTGGAGCTTATAACTTTAGAAATTGTTTCTGTAACGTGCTGATCTATCTGTGTGCTAGAGCTCAAGTTGTTTGTGAAAGCACCTGCGGCAAACTGCACAAAGTTCCATGGAATCCCTTGAATGTGAATCGCATTCGTGTTCCAACCAACTACTTCAGTAAGCACGTTAACAATCGCCTGTGCGATACCACCATCATTTACAGTTGCCTGGCTGCTTGTAGCACTCTTGTCCATGTAGTTAAGCAAAAGTGATTGGTACTGGATAAGGGTATCATCCCAATATGTTTGCTGGAGTATGTATAGCGTGCAAGACGCATTGATAGTTACTGGTGTTGGCACTAGAGTTTCAATAGGTGCATAGGTTACCAAACCAGTAAAACACTGAATGAAATTAGTACGCTTTAAAAATACAGTGATACGATCCATCGTATTAATTACACGGTTGTACTTACGTCTTGGGTTATTGAGTACGCAAGAGAATGTGCTTGTCTGATTTATTTCTCTACTCATATCAAAGCTAACAATGTCTGCAGATACGTCAATGACACCGTTATTAATAGTAGATATAGCTACGCTAATGTCAGGTGAGTAGACAAATGTACCGGATTGATTAAAGCTCATCGCCCTGGTATCCCTGCAATTTTTGCTTTGTTTGCATTCAACCCTTGGATATTTAACCAGTTGGAACCGAGTTGGCCTTGATCAGATGCAGTTGGCGGATATGTCAAAGCAAGTGTTCCTGTGGTTAGTGGAGTATTTGCTACGTTTTTTGTAATTATATTCATATTATATGAAGTTGTAAATACGTTCTGGAATTTGATATATTGCTTTTCTGCTTGTGCTATCCAACCGCTATATTGCATTGGATCTAATGGTGCTTGGCTAATGAGAGTGTTGAACAACGGCGACGATACATCTGAGTTATTTATATAATTCAAAGTCATTGGTAGTGTTGTTCCACCATTCACCATCAATTGTTGATGATAGCGTATTGCATCCTGGAACTTATTCATCTTAGCAAAACCATCTCTAGGATCAATGTCTTCAAAGCCGAGTTGGGTGATGTGCTTGGGTTTTTTGTAGTTAGGTGTTGCCAATGGCCACAATGCAGTAAATTGAATAAACATTTCTGCACGTCTAATGGGAGTCCATGACAATTTTTCGCGCACCTGTTGCGTAACGAACTCATTACTAGTTGAAGTGCTTACAATTTGTAGCCATATTTCGTATGTAGTGGCGCCATTTGCGCCCTGTAGTGTTACGGTTGCGTTCCCAGCCATTGCTGTGTACCTTGCTGTCCTAGTGTCTCATGAATCATTCCCATGGAATTACTCCATGCAAAACCATTGAAACTAATCAACTCCGCATCTTGGTGAAGAATTGGAGTAGAGATCTTACAATTGTAATAATAATTATTTGTTTCCATAAGTACCTAACTTTTTATTTTGGTAGGTTTACGTTTACTGATCTTGCAGAACCAGTACCGTTCCATACGTTGTTGTAACCTATTTCGCCACCAGAGCTCTTTATAATACGCTGCAGGGCTTCAGCTGTAGCAGCATTTGTAGAGACACCGCTCACATCTTGATCGGCTTCAAAGCTCATATAGTAAGGATATGTTACGGTTGTAACATCCCAACCAAGTTGCATCTGCTCGAGCCAGACTCTCCAGGTAAGATTCCTGCTTGGCACATTCAAAGTCATTGAAACTTTATTTTGGTTTTGATTATCCTGCATGGTTTTAAAGTTCTCATACAAATCCATGAGGTTTTTCCTACTACCTGCTTCACCCTGGAGAGCAAGCGTTGTTATCTTTACAGAAAGCAATTGCTTGACACGCCCACCAATCGTGCTAAAACTTTGCATATTCATTTCATAGTTCCATGTAAGCTGATCGATGTTATATGGGAATGAATGTGTAATGCCCGTTGTGTTATCAATGAGGTTGGCTACCTCTACTACGTTTTGTGGTTGTCCTGTATTAGCTATGAACATAATTATTTAGTAGAGGTTCTACCAGCTCCGCTATTTGCTGCTTTTTGTGTCGCTTTAAGCCACTTAGAGGAATCCTTGTCGAATGTTACTACGATATTAACTGCTTGAGCAAAGTTTCCTGACTTTGCAGCGTTAAGTGCTGATTGGTAAGCAGCGGTAGCTGCTGTAGCTTGTTTGCCACGGAATGTTTGGTCTTCTATATTAGTTCTTAACAAACCTAATGTATTAGCTGCAGCAGTTCCTGAAGTATCATAGTTTTGATAGTAAAGACTAATACTTTCATTACTTGTTGTATCGCTCGAGGTTTTGAATGTTGAGATTGATGCTCCTCGTTCCCCAGGTGCACCCACCATATGTTGTAACTTATTGTCTTTTTTATTAATTGCAGCTTGTTGAGCAGGTGTAAGTTTTCTATCCTTAAAAATTCCAACTCCTGGCACGGGGATAGAGCCCATGCTTGAATTCACTTTTTGCTGTCTAATAACAAGCCACGCCCATTGTACAGCTTGCTGAGGAGTCTTAATATCAGTAATGCCCAATTGTGGCAAAGCCTTAGCAAGTAGCAGTGCATACTTATACAATTGTTTAGGACCCTTAATACTATTTACATCGATACCCAACATCGTTAACAGTTCTACGTTATCTTGCGTATTTGCTGTAAGGACTGCGCTCGGGGACATTGATGCCATTTTTGAATAAGCATCCATGTAGCCAACGCCTTGGTTCTGAGCAAACAACGCTGTACCAAGATCAGTTCCCATAAGTTCGGTACCGGTTAACCCTGCTGTCTGGGCAATGAGGTTATTAGCGCCAAAAGCAACAGCGGCAGTACCCATAGTCTCAGCAGCAGCAGTCGAAGCACCCATGCCCATCGCAGCAGAAGCACCTGTATAACTAGCAATTTGTGAATAAGCACTAGACATGCTTGATTTATTTTGGAGGAATCTAATTTCGTTTTCCATACCGGCTGTGCCCTGTACAGACATACCGATACCGAGGTTACCACCCAAGATCTGTTGAGTTTGCTGCGCATTTAGTCCATATTGACCTTGGAATTGTAGGGCAGTACCTACATAATTATTAAGTTGATTACCTTTGAGTCCAAGAGCTGCGCCAGACATTTGGTTTTGTAATACATTTTGAAAACTAAAGTTGGGGTTCAATCCAAAGTCTGAACGCACAAGAGCATTCCATGTGTTGCCCGCTGTTCTTCCAAAGTCAGTCTCACCGAAAACGTTACCCTGAGCTTGAGCGTATCCTGTTAATTGGCGTGCTTGTGATGCAACACCTTCTGCAAAACTGGCGGCCATTCCCGCATAACCAGTATATTTAGTGAAGGCATTAACAAGGTTATTGCCAAATATTTTTGCGACTCTATCAGCAAGATCAAGAGCAGTTTTTTCTGGTCCACTGGATGGAATGCCATTAATCCTTGTCGTCATAAGACGACCGTATTCATCTAGTAGAATTTGGCCTTTTTCATCTCTCATCGTAACAGTGTTGTTCGCTTCTGAATTCCTAATGGTTGTAGCGTTTACACCATTGAGGTCCAGTGCTGTACTTACTGCACCAACAAATTGTTTACCAACAACAGGAATTCTACCGACAGTTCGGTTAAGAGTCTGCATAGCATAGCTATACGCATTAGATGCTGCTCTACCTTCTTTACCCGAGGGTATAATCGAACCGTTAGTACTATCATTTATTCTACTTAGGTTTTTGTATGCTTTTAGTTGCTCTCTGATCTGCACTTGTGCAGGTGTACCGGGTACCCTGCTAAAATCAGTAGCAACACCACTAAATGTTGCTCTGCCTCGAGAACCTTCATAATCAACGGTTCTTCTAGAACCAAAAGGAGTTGCTTCTTCCGGTTCAGTACCAGGGAAGGTCCATCCTGAGCTTTGGGCAGAATCGGCAGCACTCTGTTGTGCGCCCATCCGCATTGCACCATTTAGAGTAGCTTGATCGTAACCAGTTTGTACGCCAGCTCTCCCACTAAAGTCCTGGGAAGCAGTAGCGTAATTTGGCACACCACCAGTTGTACCGCCCGTAACCATACTCATGGCGTCAAGAGCTTGGCCCATATTGCCACCGAGGGCCTTCGCTCCAGCAAGAGCTTCTCTTAGCGCCTGTAGGTTGCTACTAATGATCGATGCGTTGGATTGAGCAATAGAACCAATGATTGTTAATACGTCTTTGCCAGCAGTGAGTGCCTCTACTAAGTCTTTTGCTGCACTAGCCAATTTGTTAGCACGCTCAATGGTCCCATCGAGAGAATCATTCATTTTCTCTGCTGATTCAGCAGAATCACTCATCAATCGTGATACTGAACCTAGATCATCTTTGGCTTTGCCAGCTTCAATATTTAAACCAGCATTAATTTCAATGGAATCATCGTTTGCCATTACTCATCCCCAATCTGATCTAGATCGATGCCGCCAAGTAAGTTCATCAGGCTTACTTGTTTTACAAATTCATCGTCGGCTTCTTTGTTCTGTTCGCTCTTCCTTGCTGATTCAATCTCAGCAAAGATCTTTTCCAACTCACGGGCTTCTTCAATCGTTTCTGGAGCAGACCAGACGATTGGTTGACCATCGTTTTCTTCTTCTTCTTTTTTCTTTTCCATGTATGCGCGGTACATGTCTGGGTTATTTATTACCATGTTTTGCTCAAAATGGGCTTCTTCAAGCTCAGATTCTCGCTTACGCTTTCTCATCTCTACTGTAATGAGAAGTTTTTCTTGTAAAACGTTAAGGTCTTCTCTGTGGAAAATTCCTCTGAGCGCAGCAATTTCGCTTTGCTCAATAACGTATGGGTCTACTTCCCATCTTTTGGGGTATCCTTTTCCTCTTCTGTCTGCTCAAAGATATTGAAGTCAACAAAAGGTTCTAGGATCCCTAACTCTTGCAACACAAAAATAACTCGGTTTTCTAGCGAATCAACTTCTTCATAAAGCAAGTCGATAGTACTGTCATACCAGTTATCGATAACGTAATCATACTTTTGTCTTACTACGTTGATGTTCCTATTGCTAGGTACCAACTGTTTGCCATCTACGCTAACCAAGCTAGCGGCGACTATTGCTGCCTTATAAGCACGACCAAAGCCAGAACTATCCATGTAAGGCTTAGTGATCAGACTAACTTCCAGCTTATCATTGATATTAAGAGTCTTAATCACGAACTTGTGAAAAGGAATCTTTGTTACTTCACGCTGAAGATAACCTAGGAACAATAAACCTTCAAATTCATCCTTCCATTCATCGGGGAAGGATTCTGGTGTTTTAGCCACGGTCTGGGGGAGGTCTTCAGTCCCCCATCCGTTATCAGTAGCTTTTGTCATATTACCTTTGGATCTAGGGTTATACCGATAGTATATAACCTACCAACTTATAATACTAGTTCTTGTTCAAGAAACGGTTGTAAGGCTTCTTGACACGGCGGCTACGAAGCTCAACCTGTGCAAAGAATTGACCGTTAGTACCGGAGGCAGGAACAGTGAGTGATGTACCAGCAATGTTGTTGGCCAGAGCGGAACCAGTGACGATACCACCGCTGACGACTGTGGTAGTCGAAGCAGGAGCAGCAAGGTAACCAGCGTTGCTTGTACCACTAACACCAACCGCTGTACCAACTGGAGTACCAGAAGCAACAGCAACAGCTGGGTGGATACCCTCAATCTGAACAAACCCGAAGTTACCAGCGGGGATGTTAACCAGTGTAACACCGGCGAATTCACCCTGCTTAGTACCAACTGTGGTAACAGCACCATTAACACCACTCAAGGTAGTGTTGGCACTGATTAGGTAGGAAGTACCCAGACCATCCTGGCGTACCTGGAATGTGATACCAGAAGCCGTTGAGATGTAACGGTTGTTATAGTCCTGCCACACAGTAGCCCAACCACCAGAGATGGTTGAAGCGGTACCATTGTAAACAAGGGTGTAACGGGCACCGTCTGGGCCAATCAACGAGTAGTTGTTAGCAGCACCACTCAGTGTGGACTGAGGTGTACCAATACCGGCACCAGCGCCAACAGCACCACCGGCAGAAGCACCTTGTGCAGCGAAGCCAGCAATACTGAACGATGTGAGTGTTGGGCTAACCGAACCAAGCAGGCTAAGGAAGCTAGTACCGCTACCCGCAACTTGCTGGTTAAGGCCAGTCTGTGATTGTGCTGGCAAGTAGCCACCGCTAGCCGTGGTCAGGTCAGTATTAACCGTGACAACGCTGATGACGTTCTGACGAGCACCAAGGCTAATCTTTGAGAACGTATCGGCGTCGACGGTGTACTGGAGACCAGGAACCATCTTGCGGTGGTCGGGAAGAATAGCCTGCCCAACTCCTGCCTTTAGCTGAATTACATATGAACGTACGGACATTTTACTTCATTTCCTTTCTTAGAATTAGCTCTGAAGTTCGGTTCTCTGACGATACATGATAGTAATCGTCTTAGGGATTGTCATGGTACCGATCTGGATGAGCTCGTCAATCTGAACGTTGACTACGACACAACCAGTGTAAGTAATCTTACGTTGGGTGCCATTGGGGTTGTTAATGATCTTGATGCAAGAAACTTCGCCCTGAGCCAACTGTGCCTTAAAAACATCCAAAAGGTCAGCTGCACCTTGGAAGTTAGCTCCAAGCTGTGCCCAAACTTCTTGGTTCCATTGTTCCAGGAATGTGATTTCCAACATACCGGCTTGCAAAGCGGCGGGCAATGCAATCTCGATTGGATAAGCTGAATCGAGTGGTTGGATAGGCTGTGGTTGAGCAACAGGCTGAGGCGCCCGCTCATTAATCATCTGTGCGTAGATCAGTGGTTGACCATTATAAGTGAAAGCTGTATAATGTCCACCTACGCGAAATTGTGAATTAGCCATAAGTTACTCCTAGTAAGTTACGAGGTTGGTCTGCTGGTTAGTATTAACAATCGTTCCAGTCTGAGTGTTAAGACTGATTGTTACCTGGATATAGTTAATTGGGTACGTAGGCGAGTACTGGAACGAAACGTTTACCGTAGTAGGCGTAGCAGGGTTAACAGAGTAAACAACATTCTGGTAACTCTGAATCAGACCGTTTGCCAAATCATTAATCAATGTATTCTGCACTGTACCAATGACGCTAGCCAGCGTGTTCTGCGTCAAAGGTCCACCAATGAGAGCACTGTTAAGCAGCCCATTGTAAATGTCGTTAGATAGCTGGTCACCAACAGCGTTGATCGAGATCTCTTGTGTGATCCAGTTCTGCACGTTTGTAGTAAGGCCTTGAAGGACGTACAGGTTACCGTTACGCTTTTGGAACACAGTAGTAATACCATATGGCAGGTAGTTTGTAGCTGCGTCGTTGAGACTGATCTGGTTTGGTATCGTGTTCGATACAGATGTATTGAACCCAGCCAGAGTCTTGTTCGTAATTGGTGTGGCAACAGTTGGCTGACCGACGAACAGACCAGCGATAGCAGCAGCAACATAGTAACCGGGGATATTGAAGCTTGTGTTAGTCAAAGCAGTCGTTGTGTTCAAACCGGGGTTGTAGTTTATAGCAGCTGGGTACAGGAGTGTAACTCTTGTGCTGTTAAAACCACTCGCAAGTGTTTGCAAGCTAGACGACGTTACTTGGTTGCTAGTGCCATCAACACCAACGAAAGCACGCTGATAGATACCATAGTTAGCTTGCGAAGTAAGGTAAGTGTTAATACCGCTTGTGACAGCAGAAGTAACGGGGACACCGTTGCTAACAAAGCCATACAGAGGAACAATCGCATCAGCACCAGTAAGGTTCGACAGAATTGTTTGGTCACTACTTGCGCCAGAAGATGTTACCGTGAACACTCTAGCCCAGTCAGCAGTACTAGCGGCAGCTGTACCACTGCTAGAAACTCTGGCAACAGGCAGGATTTGGACAATATTAGCACCATTCTGGAAAGCAAGTTGTGCAGCCAATGTTGCTGGGTTAATAACTGTAGTACCGCTAACGGTTGCACCGATGGCGTTCTGAACAGTATTCAAGTTGTAATATGTGCCGTAAGCGCCCCACTGGTTAGCATAAGCAATGTTTACAGTACCACTTGGAAGGAGAGCGCTTTGGCTAATACCACTTGTGGTAAGGAAAGAGTATGGCTGACCGCTAGGTGTACTGATGCTAAAGTGCGTACCATAAACACCGGAGACAGTCGTCCCGCTCGATGATGTCCATGTAACTGAGAAACCGGAGTATGAAGCGTATGTACCCGTGCTGGTCGTAATCACCATAGGGGCAGAAAGTTGACCAACTGTTACACCACTAGCTGGTGTAATGTTGTAGAAAGTATCGGTCTTAGCGTTAAGGGTAGGCTGGTCTGCTACAATGGCAACGTTAAGAGGCGTCGTATTGATGTTGTTGAGCGACGTCCCAGTCTGTGTGACATAAACACCAGGGACCTGGTAATTAGAAATAGGCATACATTCTCCTTCAATGCCTTGTGCAAAATTATTGTTGTTTTACAGCGTTTTTTTTATAATTCTTGGATGTTCATTGTCCCAGAAGTCGTTAAAACATTGACAACTGGCACTCCCGAAGCGGTAATATTCGTGATTGCAGGTACTGTGTACTGGTATTTGCTCTCGTAGAAATCACCAACACATTGGATCCTTATACTTGCTTCATATGTTAATTCTTCTGGGCTCCATGGCGTTCCTGCACTGATGGAGTCCCCAAGCGGGGTAAACGTATCCAAAAGGAACGTTATGCCTACTAGGGTATTATTTAAAATACTTGCATTGAATGCAGTGCTAGCAGGGCTGCCCTGACCCATAAGGATAAGGTTGGCAACGCTGTCATATAGTCGATCTCGTTCTTCGGAGTGCATGGCCATAATTTGGAGATCAACGCTACCCTCAAAGTAATTGGTTCTATTACTATTGAACCCTGAGTAGGTTGTCCCGCTGATGGTTGTACCTGATGACGAGACCGTATAAATATCAGGGTTTAAACCCGACCATTGCACCTTGCTTGGCCTGAATTGGACAAGAATACAAGGCCACTCAACAGCTTCAAGGGGGTATTCGATAACGATGCTATTAGGAGTTAAATCTAAGCTGTTGTTGCTTGGGCTGGATGCTAACGCGGAAAACCCAGCGTTTAGTGCTTCTATGATTGTAGTTTTAACGGCAGTAGTAAACATATTTAAATAATCGTTCTTCCGTAAATTATGTGGCTAAGGTCGTCTTTCGCATCAGTTTGCATCATGACGTTAACGATATCTTTACTTGTAGCTGTTCTTTTCCATTCATCTACGCTCATTTCTATTGATTTGAGCATAAAGTGTAAACCATCTTTTTTAGGGTATACCCAGTTAGGCTTACCATCAGATAGACGCCCATCGCTAGCGAGCCTTGTGATTATCGGCATTGTTCCTATTTTATTCGCGCTAGCTCTTCTGAACTTAATATTTCCATAGTTATCTCTAATTGGAATAACTCTTCCTTTTAGATCAACCATCGCATGCTGTTGGATGCCTTTTTCAAGGTCGAATAGGTAAGCAGCACCATCAGGTATTTCTAAACCAATTATTCCAGGTTGTGATAAAGGTATAAGGCTATTTAGGCCCTTACCAGACTTACGTGGTCCAATAACTTGTGCGATTTGTAGGGCACGACGTGCCAACATTGATGCTAATGATTCTGGGATTTGGTAGTCTGTCATATAATTGGCACGTTGTAGTAAGGGTGGCCCGGCCAGACGTTCTCGAGGGTAGTCTGTTGGTTAACAACTATTGTGGTATTAGAGAATGGTTGTGTTGTTCCTACGCGGTATGGATATTGTGCGCTTGGTCCAGGACCAGTTCTAATAGTCTGTGGTGAAACTGCACTGACTTGGAACCTCTCACTAGTAGAAGTTGGAGAGCCATTTGACCATGTTTCTACCCGAACAACAAGGTCACCAACACGGATCTGTGGGAACCAAGAAAACTGCACTCTAGGGTTCTGCTTCCAGAATTGACCGGTTGATAAGTTAGCACGAGCGTCTTCCGTATCAGCAGCAAGCATATACAAGTGGTAACAAGTAGGCTGAAAACCACCTGAGAAAGTAGTGCCATAGCAAGTGGGACAATAACTATTACCTGTCTGCTTATATACGTTGCTTACACGGTTTTGAATTGATGCTGTTGGGTTAGCAGGGTTAGGGCTATCCTGACATTGCTGGCAATAGCCGACTAGTCCTGCGGCAGCATCCTCAGCACGCCACATTAAACGAACGATGCATTCTTCCCCAAACCATTGGAGCGTTTCATCGTGAAAGCGTTGTTGATTGACTTGAGTAAATGTTTCCCGTTGTTTTACAACAAGCAATGGGCTCTCGAGCTGTGTGTTTAAACCACCACTGCCAGATACAACTGGCCCTGGTACTGGGTTAATACCACTCATTATTTACTCGCTTCATCAATGGCTTTTTGTCTAGCTTCTAAGGATAGGTTGTACCACATTACGTGATCATTGTGTGCTTTTTTGCAATCTTCGCATGCGCCTTCATTCTCCCTAAGGTGCTTCATATAACCACCATTAGTTCCACAGGCTGCGGGCTTGAACTCTTGCACACCGCGTTCTCTGTTGCGATTGTTTGCATAATTATTAACAGCTTCTTGGCAAAGGATACAAGAAGGCTCACTGTTTTTACGGTGCAAGTCATAGCCATACCTAGAGCCACATTGCTCACGATACGTTATTTCGTTAGTAGGCTCTGTTAACCTTTTTCTACCAGCTGAATAGCGTTGGTTCCAATTCATATCATACTCAAAACTACCAGTCTTTTGGCACTCCGTCTGGAACATTGTAATCTCTTACATGTTCTCTTACCGGGATGCCGAGATCTTCTGCATGACTCCCAACAAAATCAATATATGAATCCATGTATGCTTCGTTCTGTTCACGTTGTTGGTCTGATTTCATGCACTTTGTACAGTGAGGGAATAATATTTTATGAGAATTTCCCATTGAATGTGCGTCCAAAGAATCGTTACCGCGTTTAGAAATATTTCCCATCTCAGACTCAGGGAACCCAGTGCTTTCTGCAAGCCTTAAAAGGATTTTTTGCCTATGATCGTGAAAATCAACAATGTCTTGTACTCGATCGTGGTCTAATTCAGCAATCATATCATCATGGACGTGAGGATGCTTTAAATGGCAATTCATAGATGAATTCATTTCATCTTCCCATCCATCATGCTCGCTAGCGTATCTCTTATTCCAATTCATCATATTCCTCCCATATTGACTGCGGCGTAGGCAAAGTGCGGACGACTCGGATTGGTGTACATACGTGGGATAAGTCCACCAGCAACCAGGAGGCTTCGCTTCGATCCAACCATGTATTGACGCTTCATTTGGCGAAGCTGCTTGTCAGCGACTTCCTTGTCAAACAAGTACAGCTGCCACCAGCGGTTGTAGTAGTCTCTGCGGTCCATCCAGGCAGCGTTCATCCCTTGTGGGGTGGGCTGCTCAATATAGTTACGAGCAATGTGCTTTAAGAAGTGAGCATATGTCTGTGTGGCCAAGACACCATAATAAGTGGTTGGGAATGGAACTGTAGCATTTAAACCAATATTATAGGCAGGACTGAAGATTGGCTGGAATTCAAAGTTAATGTAATCCATGGTTTCATCTTGCATAACCATAGCTACTTCTTCGTAGATAAGGAACCCACTCTGATTAAGCTCTTGCAGGTATGGACCACCAGCGGTGCTATCAAAACTCTTGTCAATACGGTGAACAATTCCAGTTACAAGTTGACGGGTATCAGTATCAAGATTGCTCCAATATGGCATCTGATCAGTAACAACAAAATTGTCTACATAGGTTCTAGTACCACTGTTAATAGTATAATTCCAGGTTGCTGCGTAATTACCTTGGATAGCAGTCTGGCTAGAATTAAGTGTATATTGGTACGTTCCAGTGCTTTCATATGTAGCTTGACCTGATGCAAGTACAACCGTACCATTATCAGCGTTCGTTATATTAACCCAAACGTATTGATTGTCAGGATCGGCCAGAGAACCACTGATGTACGTTGTTATACCCAATGGCTCAGCGGCATACTGTGGTATTGGGCGTACTCTCATTTAACATCCCATGAATGTAACATCAAGACGGTATGAACCACCACCGCCTACATAACTTCCACCAGGTGTCATTAAGTTCACATAAAAACCGTTATAGGCCCAACTTGATCCACCCAGTGGTGTTTGAACAACAATTATTTCATTATCAGAACCGACATTTATTTGTGGGTAAGTATATACATTGGGTACCAATGATTGAATCCCAGTGGGAAATGCTACAAAAGTAGCAGTGCCTGTAGCAGCAGTAACTACTGCGCTAAATGTAAGTATAGACCAGTTAGGATTACTGGGGATAGAAGCACCGTTAGGAATTGAAGTAGAGTCTACATACAATGGTGCTATTACACCATTTGGTGATGTAACTCTACCGCTAACGGATACTGTACCAGTAACAGTTAAGTTACCGCCAACGACTACGCTCGAAGAAAAAGTTCCATACTGACCTATATATGATTGTGCACCGCTAATGGTTCCGTATGAACCAGTGAAAGATATACTTTCACCGTTGTTAGGAAGTGTCAAACCATTATTAACTGTCAATGCACCACTAGATGTAAGGTTACTTACATCGAAGTCAGATACAAGAGGGCCAGCTACCCATGGAACATTTGTACCAGTTGCAACAACTGAGCTTTCAAGAACACGAGTAACGTTAGCGACCGTGCTTGTGCCACCCGATGTAATGTAAGCAATCTCTGGGCCACTAGAGTTAGTGGCGCCAAAATATCCTGGGTTCAACGTAATTGGTACATAGTACCCCGATGGTGGTGTGGGGAAGTTATTACCAGTGATAGTGGTAGTTGTTCCTGGAGAAGAGGTTGCCAGTGTAGTAACCGTTCCCGCTTTAAAGTTAACTCTTTGACGAATAGTCATTTAGTACTACTTTGTTGTAGGAGGAAGACGAACGGGCTTGTTGTTATTCGTAATATTGCGCAGATATGTCTGTGGCGTACGACCGTCCGAGGGATAACCACGTGATGGAGCGACCTTCGGAGGGTTGACCCAGCAATAACCGGGGCCACCCTGCTGACCGTGGCTAACGGTAAGAACGTCCGTGCCGTAAATCTCAACGATGATCGCCACGTGCTCGCCAGGAGCATCGCCATATACCACGTAGTCACCGACCTCGATGTCGTCAACGGTGATACCCTTCAGGGTCTTAATCAACAGAGGGATGTGTTCCTCGTGGGTCAAGAATGTGCCGGTCCAGCCCTCGTGGTCAAAGCCCAAACCGTTCGGGTCATTGCCGTTGGCGAGCCAAGCGTACAGCGTGCACGAGCCGGAGCAGTCGGTGTTGATTGGGAACTTAATAGGCCAGACACCGATGGCTGCCATACGGTCGCTGCCTTCAGAGTAATTAAAGTGTTGGTGGTTAGCAACGGCCCAGTTGGCCCATGCAACCTCTGCTTGGCGGTGGTCAATAGGTGTAGTCATTTTATCTCCTTGTTCTACCATCTATGGTAGAAACAGAGTAGTTTTACATTAAGAAGGGACAACATCCTCGCCAGAGGGGTTGTTTGGCTCTGCGTAATCGGCTTCATTTTGGTCATTGTTTGCAGCGAAATCGCCAACACTGTCTAGGTTGCTATTGTTGTCAAGTGAATAACTGTTTACAGATAACAGCATCTGTGTACGCCCAGATTCCACCAAGGTAATGTTTAATAAGTATGCTTTTATGGAGCGGATACCGCGATAACCTTCATATACTTTTGCATTGGGGCTATAATATCCTCTATTACCTAACATTAGAACCCCATTGCTAAAAACATGTTGCCATTCGAAGCTGGGCTAATAGCGTATCCATAAACTGCTGGGACTAAATAGGCAGAGCTGGATTGTGGAGAAACATATGTTTGATTAGTTAGTGTTGAAGGTGCTAAATAATAGTCAAGATATGAAACTCTAGAAGTACCAGAACGTGCACCAAATGTGGCGTTGTAGTTGGCGTTTGAGCCCTCCACCGTGCCTGGTGAGGTCTTGTGACCCAGTTTGCCGAGAAACCAACCGACGAAGCCTGCGCCGAAATAGGGGCGCGTGTAATTCTTGCGCGAGGTCATGACAGACCGACCCAGATGGGCGAGCCGCTAACTGCTGGGGTTCCCGAGATGGTCGTGGGGAGCGAGGTAAAGCCGGTCAACGTACTGCAACGCTGGTTGAGGGTGTTCGCCGCGACCGTGTTGGGGCCGACGTTGATGGCTGCCGCCGTGGTCTGGTTGTAGGCGAACAGGTGGCTTGCCGCCGTCGACGTAATTATGCCGAGCCAGTAGACACCCGAGTTGGTCGGGGTGTAGGCGGTGCCGAAACTGCCGGAAGCCTGCGTGTTGCTCGGTGGCGTCGTGGCGATGTTACCCGTGACAGCCAACTGCGTCGTGGCATTGTAGAGGCCGACCGTGACGTAACTGCTACCGACACCCGTGGCGATGATGACATAGACGTTGGAGTAGGTCACGCCCGCTTGGAGGTAGACCGCCATGAAGTAGACCGTGCTGGTCGCCAGCGTTAGACCACCCGTAGCCACCGTGTTTGTTGCTGCGTCATACGTCCATGCAGTTAGACCGTTGAGCGACGGTGGGGTCATGGCGACTGGGGTGGCGTAGGAGAGCGATGAGCCGTTTGAGGTCAACACCGTGCCGTTAGAGCCGACGGAGGTGAGGTTCGTGCCACCGTTAGCAACTGCGAGCGTTCCGGTTACGTTGCTGGTAAGCGACAGCGTTCCAATGAGGTTTGACAAGTTGTTGCTGTTTGTCATGTACCAATTGCCGCCGTTGTAGTTCACAAAACTCAACGTGCCATAGGCGGACAAGGTGTAGGTGGTAACGCTTGAGCCCGAACCGAGTGGGTACATAGAGTTAGCAAAACTCAACGTAACTGGGTTGGCGCTGTTGTTAATGAGTGTCCAGGAGGAACCGTCAATGGGGTTGCTGGGTGTCGAAAGCGTTTGACCTGCGGCTCCGGTGAATACCGTTATCTCGTTGCGTCCGACCGTTGCCGTTGCCGAGCGCAGGACAAGGTGGTTCGAGATAGTGGTAGACCAGCCAGCCGTTGAGCCGGTGTAAACCCACACGGTTGCGGTCTGGTCAACAACAAAGTCACCAACCGTCCACGTTCCTGAAGCTGGTGCGCCGTTAACCGTGCCACCGACGAAGCGAGCGCCAGCCGTTGCACCCGTGAGACCAGTAGACGAGGAATATTGACCAGTAATACCACTTGTGACTGCAACGGTACCACTAAACGTAGCATTGCCAATCTGTGTAGCTGTGCCGGTTACAGTGATGTTACCGCCTACGTTTAAGTTGCCTGCATCCATTTCACTACCAACGGTGATGGCACCTGTCACGGTCAATGATCCAGATATTGTTCCACCAGATGTCGGAACAAAGTTTCCTGTCCATGCTGCTGTGGCTCCATTAGATACGAGAGCAGTACCGCTTGTACCAATTGCTAAGTTAGTGTAGACAGATCCATTACCAATAAGCATTGAACCACTTGTAGCAGTAAGCTGAGAGCCCGTACCACCGTTATTGACAGAAAGCTTACCGGCAGAAGTGTTTGACATGTTGTTGGAGAACAACATGTTCCAGAAAGTACCGTTATATACAAAGAAAGACATTTCAACACCAGCATTCTGCGTTGAATATGTTGTGGTTCCGCTTGTCGAGTTAAATGGAGCAATGGTAGTTCCATTGCCGTTCAATGTAATTGGACCACTAGCTGGGTGAGCATAAATACCATAGGTAGAACCAGATGGTGGGTTTGATGGCAAATAGAATGTTAAACCACTGCCTGTAGTCCAGGTGAACTCATCAACTGTGCATGGTGATCCTGATGTTGTGCTCGTAGTACGCACAACGAAGTTATAACCATTAACTAGTACACCAGAAGGTACTGTTGATCCATTGAAGGTGATTGCACCGCTAGCAGTTAAACCACTAAGGACTGTCAGAGCACCAGAGATTGTGCCACCAGAACGTTGTAAAGCATCGTAAGCTACACCACTAACGGTGTTAAGATTGCCTGAAATTAGAGCGATAGAGCTCGTGTGTCCAGTAACAATACCAGATGTTGTGTTGTATGCACCGCTCAAAGTAACGAACTGACCTGAAAGCGTAGCAAGATTAGCAACAGTCCCTGTTACCGTTGAGTTGGCATTGATGATGGCATTAACAACACCGCTAACTGCTGTGGTGCCAACTAAGGTTGCAGCTACAGCTCCTGTCCCAGTTGCAGTAACGTCACCAGTAAGTGAAGTGATTCCTCCACCGCTTCCTCCACCGCTAACCGTTGCTGGCACCCATTGTGTGCTATTCCATACGATAGCTTGCCCGCTGGTAGCAGTTACACCACCAATGATGGGGCTGGTGATGTTCAATGCACCACTGATCGTACCGCCTGATCTTTGCAGAGCTCCATATGCCACGCCGCTAACAGTATTGAGGCTACCCGACGTAGAAGCGTATGAACCGCTTAGCGCTACAAACTGACCAGAAAGAGTTGCCAAACTACCTGACAAGCTGACAATATTTGCTTCATCTACAATTTGTTTGTTAGCAACGTATTCCAGCTGAATTGAAATGTTATTGATGTTTGTCTCATCAACAATTTGATTATTCGATATGGTTGTAATTTGGCTACCCTGGCCACTTACGGTGCCACTAAGGGCTATGTAGTTGTTAGTTAGCATAGACGCTGATGTGTTGAATTGAAGATCATCTACAGCTGTTCTAACAGGGAATACATTGAATCCCGATGAAGTGCCGATAGCGTGAGCGTAAGGAGTCGTTCCATCCCAGCCACGTCCATTGTATGTGCCATCAGTCCATACAGGGATTACTGCGTTTGCACCAATAGTGATAGCACCTGAAGCACAAAGGATCTTCTCTTCCGTGCCCAAGCCGTAGTCAACTACAAGGGTGAAAACACCACTAGTTCCAAGGGGGTTAGTAGTGGCAGTGCCGCTCGAGCTTACTTCGTACCAACCTGCTGTATTTGCCAAGGTCAATGCTTGACCGCTTGTGTACCCACTGATAAGCGTTGCAGAAAGGTACGTGGGTGTAGCAGCACCTGCGAGAGATCTAGGAGTTGTGTAGTCTGGGTAAGCCATCAGTTATTTCCTAAGAAAATTGGACAATTACTTTAAACAGAACGCTATCTTCAGGAAACAAATGGATACCAGCAAAAGTACTTTTGATATACATGTTGCTATTTGGCAACACTACTGGAGTAAGCGAAGGAATAATACTTGTCACCTTACTAGAGCCATTTGTAGCCCTAATTACATTGAAGCTATTGGTCCCATTACCAGAAATTACAGTCATTACTTCTGAAGTGACTTGGATATTGAACGGGAACGTAGCTGGAAAAAGGTTGTAACCGCTGACAGTAATTGTGGTATCTGTGGGGTTAACTTGATTTGACAATGAACTAACGGTTGAACTAGAATTACTATCAAAAAGGCCGACCTCGGTAATTGAGTAGAGATTGTTCGCAGTCAACAAACCAGTAGATATAAAAGTATCTCCAGAAGTAGAGGTAGTAAAAGCGCTGGTCGTACCAGAAATAACTGTTCCTACGGGGTTAAAAAGAGATATGTCTGTTGCTGAAGCGGTACCACTACCCGTTCCCCAACCAATATAAAAATTATTTGCCATATTATCTAGCCCAATCTTTGCGTGTAATACATCGGGAAATTGCTTGTAAGTACGTTATTGTTGGTACCTTTGAGTGTTGAATTCAAAGCGTATATTGGATTACCACTGGCAGTAACACCATTCAAGACAACGTAATTCATAGTTGCAACGGATGCTACTGATAATGTTCCACCATTTATGATCAATGCACCGTCACGGTTAGAGATTGTGTTCCATACAGAACCATATTTTGATGATTCATTGAATGAATAAGTGCCAAATGGAACAGTTGTAAAATTCAAATCGAGCACAGGACCAACGTATGTTCCTGATGGTGGTTGGGTTGTTGTACCAGAAGTGCTTGAAGTTGAAGGCCACCATGCAGTAATTATTGATGCTAATGCATAAAAATCCTGGTCAGGGCCTGGAAAATCACCAACTGTTGCAGTCGGGACACCACTACCTATTACCGAGAACGTAGTACCACTAACGACAGCATTGCTAACAACATAAGATCCGTTATATGGATTGCTAGCTGGGTTAACACCGCCACTAAACCCAGTCACGTTAACATTTGCACCAATGTGGAAATCGTTAGTGTTTGCAAGCGGACTTACAAGTTGGTAAATATAAGTATATGCTCCAGAAGTAATCGTGTAAGTTGCTCCTGAAACAGACACAGAGCTACCAATATAGTAAGGTGATGGATTATACCCGCTAATTCCGTTGTATACTTGTGCTCTCAGGAACTGACCAAAGTTGGTTGATCCAGCAATAATAGCTGGTTTTTGCCCCATTGTAATCGACCCAGTTGCTGATGTCACTGAAACCGAATATGGCCACGTTATTGGTAAATCACCAGTGCCTGGATCTGGAGAATAGTTAAAAGTAACGACTCCAGTGCTTTGCGATCTTGTTACATTAACCCAACTAGCATTTGTTGGGATGCTATTAAGTGATAGAGTGCCACTTACAGTATTGATGATCCCAGTTGAATCTTTATAAGAAAAGTATAAACCTAAGTTATTCCCTGTGGCTGGATTAAGTCCGAATGTCCAGCCATCTGCCCCAGTGCTATCTTTGATAATTGCTGTAGCAGTAGTTGGCTGCCATGAAACTGGATTTATAAACGTACGAACATCTACGTCGCCATTTGTTTGATACTGAGAAGCATTGCCAGAAACATTCGTGATAGTGTTATCAAATATGTTACCATATGTTCTAAAGCTGTTTGCATTTAGATAGTTTATGGTTTGCTTTGTACCTTGGAAACCTACGGTTGTCATTGGGTAAAAAAGCAATGAATTAAATGAATTGTTACCGTTAAAATTAACTGTCCAACCAAATCCATTTGTTTGTTGCAATGGCGAAGGGCTAGGTGAGGTTGCTGTCTTTGGACCAATAAAATTAGTAAATGAATTGTTCCCACTAATTGTAAAAGTTGTATATGCAGTGTATGACGCACCGCTAGGCATAGTCAGTGAATAATATTGTTGGTTACCGCCATAAAAAGTTGAGGTACTTAAGTTAGTTAATTGAATTGATCCATAGTTACTTGTTAGTGCACCTGATGAAGTATTTTTAAACGTCCAAGTACCTGAAACAGCCCACGCTTGGGGGTTAGATGAAGTGCCACCCATAATAACTTTACCGCTAGGTCCAACGGTAAAGTTTTGCAAAACAACTGAGTTAATATTGGGATTATTAGCAGATAGTGTTCCACTATTAACTGTTAAAGCTAATGCGGTAGAGAAATTGTCTTGCAACATTACAGTTGATCCGGGGTATAGATCAATATAAGTAGCACGCGGCCATTTATATCCATTTGAGGTAATTGTATTGACATTGCTACCAAGCAAAATCCAGTTAGGACTGCCCGTAGTTTTTGACCCCAATGAAATACTACTAAAGATAAAATAGTTGGGGTTAAAAAAGTTTAAAGTCCCTGTAAAAGTTGTTGCATTAAACCCAGGGATTAATGGTGGATCTACTTTGATTGTTGCGTTCGATTTAGCTGAATTTTTGTCAAAAACAGCAATATCTTGTGGCAATGGATTGCGAACTACCCCACCGTTTCCGCTAGTAGATGTATACCATTTGGCGTCAGACCAGTTTCCTGAAGTTACTGCTGCGTTGTAAAAATACCCTGATATAGAAGGACTAAAAGTAATACCACTATTACCGCCGCCATCTCCCCAACCGGTTGCATCTGGTGAAGACCAGTTAGCAACTCCTGATACTTTAATATTTTGAAAAATAACATATTTGATTGCAAGACTACTTGCTGTAATTGTTGATGGTGTGTATGACCAACTAGGTGTATACACAATAGATTGATCACTGGCGATATAAGTTGGTACGTGTCCAACCCCATTAGTAAATTGATTGATGCCAGATACGGTGAAAAGCCCATTGATTACGAGGTTTGATCCACTAGAGATAATTAAATTATTGCCTGATGTAGTGGTTGACAGTGTTGGAGAGAATGTCAGGTTGGAAAGAGGGAATGTAGAACCTGTACCAGTAGCATCATAGAAATACAAAGGGCCTTGACCACTATACGTAATCGGAGGCAATGTAGTTGATGTGCCGTTATAACTAACCACAGAACCATAAGGGAGCGTATTGCTAAGAACGATTGATGCGCCTGCTGAGTATTGACTTGTAACACTTCCATTAATTGCAATAGTTGGAGTTAAGTCTCCAGATGATGTTGGACCGCTATTGATAACAATATTGGAAGACCCAAAATTAATAGTAGATAAGTTATTTGCAGTTAACGTTGATAATGTACAGCTATTGTTGTTAGTTGTAAAATTACCATTGGTATCTAAATAAAGATTACCTATATAAGAGCCACTCAACGATAAAGAAGAGTTATTATATATGCTAATCCTACCATTGCCAAGGTTAATGTTTCCGGAAGTTGTCACTGGTGCCGAAAGCCCATAAAAGGTAACAGAGTCGCCATTCACTGGGAATACAGATGCAATACCACCTGATGAGTATCCGCTACTAGGAACTGAAGTGGGAAATATTTGAAAACCACCGCTAGTGGTTCCTACTATCTGTTGGTTTTGGTTGTAATCATTTGGAGTCGTTCCAGTGATTACAACGGTTTGGCCAACTACAAAATTATTAGATCCTAGATATGTTACAGTTGGGGAAATTGAAGGGTTACCACCTGACACATAAAGGTCAGTTACATAGTTGTTATATGCAACATAAAAACTTGATGCTGTACAAGAAGTAATTGGCAGAGCCGTAATGTTAAAAGCTGTCCCAGATCCAGCATTTCCTGTAGCACCAGTTACAGTAACCAATTGACCTGGGATGAAGTTGTTGTTACATATATATAGTGCACCACCATTAGAATCAGCAAACCCACCAGAACCAGAAATGCCAGCAAAAGCTGACGATGTAGACTGCACACTAAAAGAGGAAGCAGTAACTGAAGTTACCACCCAGTTATCACTAAATATAGTCGGAGATGTTTCAAATACGCTTATTGGCTCTCCGACCACAAATGGATTGGCATACCCACCGGCTGTATTAAAAGTAATTGTATATGGACTGCTACTACCGCTTACAGTGATGTTATTAATGTTTACAGTGCTTTGCCCATAAGCAAAACCACCAGAACTATAACTATCACCAGAAACTGTTGCGTTTGTAGTAAAAGAAGATGTTGTTACACGCGTTATGGTTGCAAAGACGTTAAACAACCCACTTGTTGAGACAATGTTTTTTGTTCTTACAAGTTGTCCAACTACAAAAGGATTGGTTCCACTAACAAAATAAGTAGGGGTTGAATTGGATAAATTTGCGCCACTGATCGTAGCGGAGACACCAATGTTATAAGAAATAGCATTGGTAATTGGACCACCCGTATACGTAACCGGGTTGTTATAGTATGCACCAGTAATGGTTACGTCAGGATAACCCCAGTTAACCTGTGGTTGATTCCAGTACCAAGTGTTAGGGTACCCACTAACAATTTGAAAAGCGTAGTCAGCCATTATACGATTCCAACAATGCGCCAAGCTCCACTAGGGTTAATCGTTAGATCCCAAACAAATGCGTAATCTACACGACCTGAAGAGGGTGGAACTGTAGGCAGTGCAATGCTAGAAGGCTCAAAACTTCCCGCTGTCCAAGCAGAACCAGGAATGTTAAATGGCCCTGCAATATTGGTGAAGGCAATGCGTATTGTTTTTTCACCTGATACTGTATTGCTTGCAAATGCCATGGATGTAACTGAAACGCCTTGTCCGCTAACTAATACTACATCATAATTAGCAGGGTTTACAGAAGATAAAGGTGTTGCTGAGCCCGGGACTGTAATTACACGGGGATTACCATCGATAATACCGGTGACAATTCTTCTTACGTTTGCTGTGTCGTTTAGGATTGGAGCTGGGTAAGTTCCAATCAAGTCACCAGCGGCAGAAATGCCACTGATAGTGGTAAGAACGTTATTTCCGCTTACAGTCAAACCACTTGCTACAGCAAGGTTGCCAGTGATAGAACCACCGGCTGATGGCAACGCTGCATAAGCTACACCACTAACTGTATTCAAGTTGCCTGATGTAACTGCGTATGATCCACTCAAGGCTACAAACTGGCTGGTTAGCGTGGTTACATTGCCGCTAGTTACAACATACTGGCCACTAAGAGTTGTCAAGCTCCCTGAAGTAGATACGTACTGGCCACTAAGTGTAGCCAAATTAGAATTGGTAGTCGTTATATTCCCACTAATATTAGTAAGATCAGTTACAAGACCAGTAACTTGGTTTTTGGTAATCTGAATACCAGTTGCTGTTACCGCACCGCTAACGGTCAAACCGCTGACAACTGTTAAGTTGCCTGATATTGTTCCACCTGAGATTGGCAAGAAATTGCCTGATGTCCCACCAGAAATTGTAATTGGTGTCCACGCAGTGTTATTCCATACCAAGCTTTGACCGCTAGCTGGAGTAGAAGACGAAATGGGGTAGCCTTGTAGAGTAGTGGCATTGGTACCACTGGCTCCACCACCACTAATTGAGATTGGCAACCATTGCGTGCCATTGTAAACTATTGACTGGCCAGAAGTTGCTGCTATGCCACCAACATAAGGACTGGTGAAATATACACCACCTTGGAACGTTGAAGAACCAGTAACCGTTAAGTTACCAGTGATAGTTCCACCAGAACGTTGTAAAGCACCGTAAGCTACACCACTAACGGTGTTAAGACTACCGCTTAGAGAAGCAATGTTGCCTGTTGCGGTAGTTACAATCCCGCTAGTAGTGTTATACTGACCAGATAACGTAACAAATTGACCGCTTAGGGTTGTTAATGATCCACTAAGGTTGGCAATATTATTGGCGTTCGTATTCAGTGCGCCTGAAATATTTGTTAAGTCAGAAGTAAGATTTGTAACTTGGCTTTCAGTGATTTGGATACCAGTTGCAGTAACTGTTCCACTAACAGTTAAACCTGAAACAACTACTAAGTTGCCACTAATCGTGCCGCCAGTAAGAGGAAGATAGTTGCCTGATGCTGTACTAAAATTACCCAAAAATGCTTGAACCAGGTTACTTCTGGTAGCACTAGTCAATACCGTGTTCATCATCTTCCTTTAAAGTAGTAGAACCAATGGTGCCGAGCTCTTCCCGGTCACCATTGGCTCTAATAATTACTGCTTCTACCTTTACATTAAAAGGTACGTGTTCCATTAGGATTGCTGACGGTACGTTCTCTTCTGACCAGTCTGGTACAAGTTACCGCTGTAGGTAGCAAAGTAACCAGCGTAGCTTTGGTTCTCAGAAACATTCGTTTGGATCTGACGAACCTGAGTTTGAACAACGTTTGCACCTGAGATAGTACCGTTGTTGTTAACAACGAGCTGACCAGCGAAACCAACCTGGTAAGCGTGGACTGTTGCGTCGTCGATCCAGGTAGGAACAGCGTTGGGGGTACCAACGTAGCTTGGGTAAGACTGACCCTCAGTACCAGAAGGCACGAAGGCGGTCAACGTTGGAACAGCACCAGTACCACTGATAACTGTGAGCACAGCACCGCTAGGCACAACAATAGTTGTTGTCGTGTCGTACAGGTAGTTAGCACCACCACCGTTCACGTAGAACGTTGTGTTAGAAAGAGGACCGGCTGCAAGAGCAGAGATCAAGTTGTTGATGTTGCTACCAGTAGAGGTACCAGTCAAAGTCGTTGTGACCTGACCATTGCTACCACTGATTGTGAACGTAGTAACACCAGTACCGACTGAGAGCTCGAGGATACCGCTAGCCGTGTAGGCAGCGTTAACCATAATTGCTGGGTCAATAGCCTCAAAGTATGCGTTAGCACCACCGCGTGTTACACCACGGAGTGCGGCCTTTGTAGACTGCTCGTTTGGGACGTTTGGAGTAGTCGCCATTATATATCACCTATTCTGTTGAGTGTTTGTCCGGTTTGAAAAGTGCTGGCATGTGTTGCAACAGCTGCGTATGTTGTTGCAGCTTTTACATCAGGCAAGGCAACACCTTGTGAAATAACCGTATTTGGTTTTGGTTGGGTAGAAACGACAGCGTTCTTAGAAAGCTTCGTTGTCGACATCCTAGAAACCTCGTACAGTTGTGTTGTATTGATCGTTCTGAAAAACCAAACCAGTATTAACTTGGCCAGACCAACCCGAACCGCTTAAAGTAGGTGCAGCGTAACCACCGCTGACAGTACCGGCGAACGTCTGTGGTACCCAAACGTTGAACCATGGCTCATTGTAGATTGTTGTACCACTCAAAACCGTACCACTGGGGATAATTGCGCCCAATGGTTCGGCAGCAGCCTCAACATCAGGCTTCACTGTGTTCTTGATCTCGTCGCTCATCTAAGCTCCTTCTAGAGGTGGAGCTTTACAGTCCACCGGTTGTTATACGTTCTTTGGCTTCGGAGTGCTAGTACTCGAGTTCCAAATCTGTTCCCAAGACTGTGATGGGCCTTTAGGCTCAGCTTCGTCAGGAAGAGGAATCTTGTAGAGACCTGTGTTCTCGCTAGCTCCTGCAGCGAGGCTCTCACGGAGGTGATCCATGTGGCTTTCGCTTGTGTTACTTTCATCCTTAAGTTCAGCGATCTTTTCCATTGCCTCATCGGAAGTGATGAACGCAATTCTTCCACGCTGCACTGCTCTCAGCAAGTAAGGATCCTTTCGGATCTCTTCTGCAATTGGCTGGATACTATTGTGATAACCAGCACCAGCTAGCTTAAAGCTACCCTTATCGCTAGCAAACACTGTAGAACCAGACATCAGGTTCTCGATCCAGTCTGCAGTCTGAATGTCTTGCATATCCTTGAACGAAGCTGGTGCACGCTTTTGGAGTGCTGCTGCTCTGTCTGCTGGGTCTGCTTTGTGCTCTTCGTAGTGACCACCAAGGTCCACAACTGGGACTGGGGTGCTCTCTGACGAAACATCACTTGACTTCGATACTGTTCTTGCCATTTTGTTTCTCCTTGTTTCAAGGCAATGTGCACATTTTGCACATTGCTAACAGATCTAGGAAATCTGTAGTTTTTAATGCGAATTTGGTACGAGTGCCGGGGGCGATTTGCTTTCGCAGGGATCGTCCCCCGGCCGTACGGTTGTTAAGACTAAGCCTTAACGATCTTGCGCTTACCTGCTAACCTCTAGTGCGGTTAACCTGATAAGTTACATCAAAGTGTTCTCCATTAATAGTCCCATGTTCTTCGAACTCAATGAGCTCTTTCTCTGTTATTACAAGGTATTTATCACCCAGTAATCTTTGAGCAGTTTCGATTTTTACAACCGAATCAAAGTTCATGTAACCTTTAACTTCAACAATGCGTTCATCTCTGCCAGCAATGAAGTCTGGGCGGTAAGTCCCTACGGGAGTCTCAATGTCGTCACCGTCATATCTTCTCCATGCGATTCCGTATCTCATGCAGCAAGCTGCAAAACGGATTTCCCATGTTGAGTGGAATACAACGGCGGCATCATTAAGTTCCATAACGAACTTGTCCCTAATGCTCTTTTGTTCCTTGTGAGAACATTTGTTAGAGCAGTATTTCATTGCTGATCGATAGGTTTCAGGTCTAGTAAAAGATTCACCACAGCCTACACAAATAGCCGATTTAGTTCTCGGCACTTGTTTTAAACCCTTTCTCCGTCCTTCATCTGCACAGCGTTTTGAGCAGTACATCGTCTTACGTGAATAAGCGAGATAATCTTTCTCGCATACCATGCAGATGAAGGGTTCGGAGTAGGGAGTAGTTCTGTGAGCCATTTATGGTACCTGATCAGGTACTATGCTTTGACTATTTTGCCTAGGCCACGTGGATTAAGCACTATCTCGGAGACGAGCTCGTCCATGACCCAACCCTTGTGGAACTTCTCTGGGGTGTGGTTCTCTTCGACGTCGAGCGAGTACATGACGGGGAACACACCGAGGAACTCGGGGCTTGGGGTCATGTAGACAGTACCCTGAGGCACTTCGATCGAACGCTGAACCTGGAAACCACCGAACTGCACGATGCGCTCACCAGCAACAACACGGTCCTTGAAGGCCCAACCGGTCTGGTTGATGTCCCACTTGTAGAGGTCACGGTAGTCGAGTGGGTTGAACAACAGTCTCGAAGCTTCCAACTGGTGGACTTCGATGAGTGCAACGAGGTCGTACAGCGAGTCAGGAGTAATGTAACCCGAGAGCTCGTTGACGATGTGGTTAGGCGACACGACGTGGTTGGGGTCAACCGCGTAGTTGTTGATGGCAGCTTCGAGCACCGTGATCAAACGGGCGTCTTCCTGCATCATGATAGCCTGCTTGGACATGTCCTGAGCGTACTCCACGATGTTCACACGGAGGTACCACAAGTCTTCCTTCTTAATCTGAGGGAAGGTAGCGATACGGAACAAACGGACTGGAACCTTCTTACCTTCGAAGGGTGTCACACGGACTTCACCTTCGTTACCGGAAAGAATGTAAGCCTGACCGTACTCGTCGAGGACGTCGTACATGACAGGGACACCAGGAGTAAGCGGGTCTTCCAGAAGCACGTTACGGGTCATACCCTGGTAACGGAGCTTAAGCTGGATAGGACCAATCATACCCTGGCCCAAACGGACCATGTAGTTGTCCTTGTCTGCCAGAACACCGGCGAGACGACGTTGCTTCTCTTCACGAGTTGCAGTTACGCGGCCAGTGGCTGTCTTAAGACGGTCCTGGGCCTCAATGATACCGGCGACGTAGTCGTCCGACTTCTTGGCTGTACGAGGAGCGAGGTGCTCGGCAACAGCGCCATTGGGAAGAATTGACATTTTCTATATTTCCTTTCAAAGACCTTAGGCAGTTGCGCCGTATGGAACGAGACGGACAACAATCTGTGTTGGGCTGATAACATCGATCAACTCAGCAACTGGGACAGCAGCCAGTGTCGTAGCAGCACCCACAACCGAAGTCAGCTGACCAGTACCCGAAGTGGTGTACAGCAAAGTGCGAGTACCGTTGGTTGGGACTGTGTAAGCCTGAGTGGTGTCGAAAGCAGGAGCCGTAATCGTGAAGAAGGCGTTGGAGTTACCAAGCCAAACAGCCCACGAGTTGACGCCGACCTGAGTCACATCATCAATGTTTGGGTTGCGGTCGAGAGCAGACAGACCAAAAGGCTTGGCGTTAGCGGTCGAAGCAGCTGTACCAGCGTTGGCGACGGTGTCAGGACCCGTACGGTACATGACCATGCCCGAGTAGATGTTAGTCGTATCGGTTGGGTCAAGGAACGTGTTGTATGGTGTAGCCTCGTACTTTTCGTACAGTGGGGTGCACGTACGGTGGACCCCAACGTTAGCTACGCTATTAAGTTGCAGCATATTTTCTTTCTCCTGTTAGTAGGGGATTTGGGTTAAAGTGTCATCAGCCAATCGTCAGACTGAATGTCCTGACGAGTAACTGTTGAGGCCGTTGTCAACCGACCCATTTCTGGCAAAGAATTGTTGCCCTTTGCCACTTTCTGGCTCCGGGGTTGACGAGCCCCAGACTCTTCAAACATGTCAATGCTTGCTACAAAACCTGCTAGCTTAGTATCTGACATTTGTTCAAACTTTGCGATGTGCTTAGCACGGTCATCGTGTTGGACCATACCCATCTTTTCAAGACGGTCCACAACCTGAATAGCAGCAAAGATCTTTTCGCGGCTAGCTTGCACAGCGGCAACGGTGCCTGCATAAGGAGCAAGAGCTGGGTTGGTACCATCTTCGAAGTCAAGTTGCTGGTGGTGTGGGCCATGCAGCTGGTCATCAAGAACACCAGTCTCAGTACCGTCGTTGTAGTAAGGAACGTAGGCAGCGTCTTCGCCGTTTACTTCCTCAGGTACAAGAACGTTGGTTTGGTGGTCGGGCTGCATAACGCGCTCACGGCTCCAAACACCGGCTTGGTCATCAAGGTCACGAACGTCTACAATTTGCAGCGACTCTTGGTTACCGTTTGAGCCTTTTTTGCCAAATGGGTTATCGTCATCTTCGCAGTCATCGCAGCCCTTACCCTTGCAATTCTTGCAATCCTTCTTCTTAGGCTTCTTCTTCTTGCTGGTGGTACCCTTGGTGTCGTCTGAGTCACCATCGTCTTCTTTTGACTCATCGTCTTCGCCAGTAGCAGCAACCTTGATGTCCTGGAGGAGTCCTTCAAGAGCAGTAAGGTCAGCAGAAGCCTGGTGGAAGTTACCAGTAACAACAAGGTCGTTTTCAATGTCGAGAACAATGCTGGCAACGGTACCAATTACGCTATTAACTTCTGGGCTTGCGCTAGCAAAACGGAGAACGGTAGAAGCTTCATTAGAGGCAGTTACAAGGTTGCTAAAATCAAAGTCGACTTCATTGCGGATAGCATCACGAATCTCGCGGCTAGCCTTGTAAACCTGATACAGACTTTCATCAATAGCTTTTGTACTTGCGTACACAGGGCCACCTTCTGCATAAACGGCGCTCGAGCCAGGGCCACCAATAATTTCTTGGCCAGCATCAACAGCAGTAAAATCACGAACATCAACTTGACGCATGATTGCTTGGTCAGCGATCCACTCGCCAACTTCTTCAACAGCAGGGGGTGCCTTGTAAACACCAGGAGCGGCATCAGTGCCCTCAGTATCCTCTTGGTTGTAACCTTCAACTCTTGGAGTAGTCGTTGTTCCCGACATACCTCTATCTTGGAAGGCGTTTCCTGCTTGCTTAATCATCTCGTCATCAAAACGGCTCATGATTGCTCCTCGCTATTTTCTTCGTTTTTGTTTTGTGCATCAACTTCTGCAGTACCTTTAAGCAAGTCCCACATTCTTGTGGTGCCATCCATTGCTGCGTTCATCGAGTCATCTTGAATAGCACCAGGGTTCGTACCTTTGGCGCTTTTCTTCTTTAAATTCTTTTTATTATCTTCGATCTTTAGTGATGCCGGGCTTAGAAACCTGCGCACAACTTTTACCTTGTCTCTATCTATACCCGTTTTCTCAGGTCTATTAAATCCTAAAGCTCCAGCAATTTCTGCACGGCATTCAGGATTTGTACAATTACCTGCTTTGGGGTGTTTTGGATCAGGATCAGGCAACCATGTCATTTGATCACAATCATTACATTTTTGCTTTTGCATAAATGTATCTTGCTTAGCAATAGACGGTATAACGTCAGTAAATGCAAGGCTTTTGTATGCTGCCTTAGCATTTGGGTTTTGTTCTTTAAGGCTTTGTTGTTGCTGCTTTACAACCTGTTGGATGCCCATAGCATCCTGCCACTCTTGAATTGCTTCTTGAACTTCTGGAGCAATAAAAGCACAGTCAGGACAAATGCCATCTCTGTAACCATTTCCTTGGCATTGTGGGCAGTCGCCAATAGGAGAAATAGTTACCCTAATAACTTCTAATGCATACTTTTTAATATCGTTAGAAACTTTAAGGATAGGCATTAGTACCGCTTTTTGTGCAAAAGCCATGCACTCTCGTCAGCAGGATCAAACACAAAACTCAGCTCAAAGAAGTTTGGTCGAATGCAGCTTTCGAACACAAGGCTTTCGCTGCTTTTACCAGCTGTGTAGACAGTAACAGTACGACCTTTAAGGCGAGGAATGTGAACGCAGTATTCAGCAGGCTTGCTAGCATATTTACCGCAGGCAGAACAAAGAGTACCTTCAACATCTGCACCCATGCTGACAGCGTTTAGACTGCCTTCCATAATAGCGTTAGCAAGCTTAGGAAAGTTTTCAGCATCAACTTCCATAAGGCAGTAGACACTGGCATCGGTGTGACCAGAAGCGAGCTTGCTTTCACGGTAAACAGCATCAAGGATAACACCTCGAGCACGATCAGGATCTGAATTGTTGTGCTCAACATAGATTGGGCGACCAACAAAAGTCTTATAACTCTTCTTGATCTGGTCGACAGGCCAACCATCATAATTAGCGTTTACTCTGGAGGAAATTGCTCTAGAAACAGCGTAAACGTACCCAGGCTCTGGTTTAAAATCTTTAAAGTCATCAAAAGTAACGTTGTGTAGCTCAATAGGCTGGCCGACGTTAGCCAGAGACTCTCTACCCTGTAGAGTTATTGATGGGGCACCAAATTTTATCATCTTCGTAACCTATTTTGAATTAACATAGTTTTTACATCACTGTAATAATTAAAACTATGTTAATTCCTTCTCTCTATGAGTTCTTTTAGTTCTTTAAGCATCATTTGGTGATCTTCACTCACTTGCAAGTGATAAGCCGCTAATTCTGCAGCAATACGATCTGCACGCTTAGCAGCAATAAGCAAGATTGCTCCTTGCAGACCAGCGAGTGTAGACAACATAAGGTTTAAAAGAATGAACGGGTATGGGTCCCAGGCGCTGTGGCCTCTGTTGTCTAGGATCCACCAACCCATGAATGCAATAAAACCAAAAACAAAAGGCCAGCTACCCATGCTACGGCGCATAACGTCTGCAGCTTTTTCACCGAAGGTTCTCTGATCACCAGTGCGTACAGTTGGGTGGAATTCCCAGTGGCTTACCTTTTTTATGGTACGCATACTAGTACTCGTCTGTATTGTGTGCAGCTCTAAGGCCCTCGTGATAACCTAAATGACGATCCTGTGCTTGTGTAAGATTGTCTACCTGGATTTCAATGCCCAACAAATAGTCAACCTTTGCTTCCAAACGGTTCCACTGGTCTTTAGGGCTAGAGCCACCATTAGTTTTATACTGGTTAAGAAGACGCTCAAATTTTTCGTCTTGATCTTGTTTGTTTTCCAAGATCTTTGCTTCGAGCTCATCCATCTTATTATCATTGTGACGAACAATTAGCTTATAAATAAAACGAGCTACCGTACCAAATCCTGCTGCTGCGAAGAAGAAATTAGAGATATAACTGAACCAGTTATTTGAAGAGTTAAAGAATGAAGCAAGCATTTATGCCTCATCAATTTTTTCATAAATACTATTTGATAGATCCAGCTTGTGAGCATTGCGACATTTACGCCCCTCACCTTCTTTAATAATGTCTAATTTGACTAGAGGGCTAACTACGTCAAGAAAGCTCTTCTTATTAAAAGCAGCTTTTGGTAGAAGACGGGGAGTCTCATTGTTAAAAAGAGTGCTCATGCGGGTCTCCGTTGATTAAATAATACACGTTCTATTATTTAGTGCATTATCAGGGTTATTATAAATCTTATAAAGTAGTTTCTTCTTCAGGATCTGTTTGAACAACGCCTGGTGCAGAGCTTGCAGTGCCACCACCGGGGTTATTCCCGCCTGCTAAATCAGCAATTGGGTTGCCCGTATCTTGGTTATTAGTAGGTGTAGGAATCATTGAGTTTTCACCATCGAGAGCACTAGCAAGGTGCTGTTTGAATAATTCTTCATCAAACTTTTCATAGCTATTGTCTACAATTACCTTCATACCCGAGGCAAGCTTCATCCGCTTACGCTTCTTCTGCTCGAACGGAACAGCAAACTTCATGCGATCGCCATATTCGACACGACCACTAAACTCATCATCGAAATCTTCATCCCAACCAGAGACTGAAGCCGTCTTCTTCTTAGGACCATTCTTTGGTCCCTTCTTAGAAGGCTTGGGCTGAGACTTGCGTTGCTCGTAGCTTTCTTCTGGGCGTTGGCGTGCTTGTTGGTTAATGCTTGGGTATACCTGAGCACCAGCAGCGGCGTCACTACCCATTGCTCCAACATCTGTCATATTCGGAGAAGCAGGAGGTGCCACAAGTCCAGCCATAGCTCCTGGAGCAAGTTGTGCGCCAAGCGATGGGTCTTCCAACATCGCTAAGTAGGCCTGGTATTCCTGCACATATTCTGGTGGCACTGGCAATTGCAGCACCATCAAACGGTTGAACAGCTCTTTCTTAAATTGCTGCTCAGCAACAACCGTCTTAATCTTTTCTTCCTTACGTGCATCAATCTCGTCATCGAAGTCGATTGGGATATTGACAGCAAGCGTGCTGAGGGAGATTGGGAAACCTGAGGCGCTAAGCTGCTGAAGGAAGCCGCGTTCGACTGTCTCGTCTCTCAGGTTCATTGAACGGAATCGTACTTCAGGGATGGCTAGCTTGGGGCGTTCTTCAACGTACTCAGCGCCAGTCTCCTCATCAACCATAAGAACAGTTTCCATAACAGGAACCATCTGACCGCCCACGTTACGCATTTCATAGTGACCCTGTCTTTCTGCTACTGGTTCCATACGGCTACGGATGAACTTTTCAATCTTGTGCTGATAAGTGCTAAGCATTTGGGTGATGAGTTCACGGTTAAGAGCACCAGAAGCATAGGTGCCACCCTGACCACCTTGGATAAGGTCAGCACCAATACCGAATACACCCATGAGGTTTGTCTGCACACGCATAAAGTCTGTGTCAAGACGAGGCATTGACTCACGACCAAAAGCATTCTGAATCTGAAGGCCGTGGTGGTACGTCATCAAACGGAAGTCTGAGTTGATAGCCATAGCTAGGTCATCACGCAAAGATTGGAGTTCCATAGCATCTGGGATCCATGGGCCGTCTTGGTCTACGTCAGGGAGCCCCAAAGTAGCAAGAATAAGTGGAGAATACAGACGGTCAGCAATAGCATCTTGAGCGGCGTTAAGGGACTCTTCAAGCATAAGAGTGCGGAAAGCACGAAGAAGAATAGGAGTACCATGTTCACTCCAAGGGTTCGTAGAGAACTTAATCTGTTTCATGATTACGTCAGAAACAGGGATCTCTTTATCTTGTCTAGCCCATGCTACAACGTCAGGGTAGAGCTGCATAAGCATTGCATACTCTTGAGGAGGATCACGGCGTTCGATAAGACGCTTGATTTCTTCTGGTACCTTAACATGGTATTGATAGGTTCTAAGAGCGCGGTTCTTAGCGACGACAACGTCGTTAGGGTTGATGATCTCATCTTCTTCCCAAGCACCAATACCATCGTGCCAAGAACCCATAGCGAACACTTCACCAACAGTCCAGTGCTCTCGACCCAAGTCATAAAGGAACTCTTGGTAGTTAAGGCCATCAAAGAACAATTCATTATAGAAATCTGAGATGCGCTTGTCTGGGTGAACTAGCTCAATGTCTAGAAGCGGGAACCTAGTATAAATATCGATAAGACCAGGTACCAAGTGGTGAGTAGTATAAAGTAGGCGAGCCCAGTCTCTGATTTTTCTGGTTTGCTCATCTGGGTCCTCCATGTTGAACCACCACGTGCGCTCACGCCAGTATTCAAATGGGTCATGCAATTTAGGTAAAGCCCATTGGGCATCTGATCCTGTAGCGGCAGCAGTTCTACGGTTAGTAGTTCTAGCCATGCCATTCTCTGCTAGGAAATCAACTCCTAGCTTATTAAGACGTTGTCTACCCTCTGGAGGACCACCCATAGCCATAGCCATCGGAGCAATGTCATTAAGCATTGATCCACTAGTCTTAGCTCTATCAAGCATGTCACGTGCAGCCACGCGCCCAGCGATAGGGTTCTTAGGTAAGGTAATACCGGCTGTCTTCATGCGGCTAAACTCCGCCGAAGCACTCCAGTCGTTTGACGCCATCGTTTATCTTTCTAGAATGTCATGCAAGTGCAAAAAGGGATGTTGCCTTGAACCGGGTGGCCACATGGGTAATTTACACTACGTGTTGCACGAATTATACCACCAGAATTGTTCTGGTCAATGTCTACGCCATTAAAGTCAGTGTTTCTAGCAATGACACGGACTGATGCTTGTCTAATGTTTTGTTGACGTTCCATAATATCTCCTTAACCGATGTAGTCGTGGTTGTTGCTAATGCTTGAGTTGGGTGTGGTACCCTCAGTGTAACCAGTAACTGTCCCGCCAGAGATTGTGATGGAGTCAACATCATTGAGGTTTTGTTGACCAATACTGCCGTTAACCCAAGTGGCTTCCTTACCAATCTGCTGTGCGCTAAGGTCAAGGAACATACCAGGAAGAGTCCAGTCAATAATGCCACTAGCTGTAGCACCAGAAGCAACAACTCTGTAAGCATTGTAGAAAATGCCGCTTGCAACAGGCACTTTAAGAAGAACTGGTACGCTAGCAGTGGTGACAGAACCAGTTGCAATGGTAGTCCAGTTTGTGGAATTGTATAAGGTAGCGTTTGAATTGTAGTAGGCATTTGGAGTAAAACGGTCAAATGTTCCTTGAATAGCCACTGTGGCTGTACCAGACCAACTTGTTTCTGCGCTAAGCACAGTAGTAAGAGATTGAACATCTTGCAAAGAAACGTTATTATCAGGGGCGCAAACAAAACTAACGTCAATAGCACCATTACCATTAACGTTTAAGTTGAGACCAGGGTTCAGTGATCCCGGTTGTGCATAACCAATTTTGCCGCTAGATGTTGTGTATCCAACGCCGCTGCTAGTGATTTGAGCAGCGTATGCTACAGCAGGAGGGTATACCGAACCTGGTGTCCCATCATTACCATAATTGGTAACAAATTGGCCCAGTGGCCAAGTCTTCTTTGTTTGCTTTGGGCCTTTACCTTCTGCGATGTTCATGTTCTCTCCTAGAGACTCATATAATCTATGCCAAGATCCGGTGCATCTGATTGTTGCAGGAATCTAATAGCATTCATGCTTATATCATCATCTGCGACACTAATGGCTGGGCCATCGGCTGTTGGTACTGATTGTACTGTTTGCGGTCTTTGCACTGGCTGGTTTTGTACAGGAGCGGGTGCTGGTGCAACCCTTACAGTCAATGCTTTGTCCACTTTTCCTTCAAGATTCTTGAAAGATGTATTTATTTGCTTTAGTGCACCACTTATTGCTTGCTCAACCTGTGGGAAAATTGGCTCTTCGACTTTAGGTGGTTCAGGCTTAATGAAGTATTTCTTTAATACACTTTCACAAAGATCCCAAGTCAATTTATTAACTTCAGGCCCTATAAGGCGTTGCAACCTTTTAAGCTTTTCTTCCCATATATAGTGATAAACATTCCCATCGTAATCAGTAAGAGTTCCGAAAGATACTCCGTCTGATGACATCTCAAATGTTAGGAATTCTATATTCACTACCATTTGGTTCTGTGGGGTTGGTGTTTTTTCAATAACTGGTTCTTCAACCTCAAGGACCTCTTCCACAGGAGTAGAAAGGATCTTAGTTTTTCTAGTTCTGAACATGAGTTATTGAGCGATAACCAATTCGTAGTCGCTCTTACGCTCCACGGAGGCAGTCTTGTCATCCCAAACAACAGCGAACTCACGGTCGCCAACGGCAATGACTGTACCAGCAATCTTTGTGGAGGGTGTCTCAGCAACGACTCGTGCACTAACGATCGAACCAGACTTAGCATTGGCTACAAGACCCATGGTGAAATCAGGACGAGCTTGATCTGTACGGAAGCCCTTAATCTGTGAAGCAAACTTCTTAGAGGCCATAGCAGGAGCAAGCTGAAGGTCACCGGTACCAGCAACTTCTGGCTCCATCACCATAAGAGCACGATCTTGAGCGGGGTTTGATAGGTCATTACCCTGCATACCTTCATCAACATAACGTTGGATCTGGCCGCCAAGACCTTCACGCTGCTCCATGTAAGCTTGCATGTTCTTTTCAAAGTGGTTGCTGTCCTCATCCACGAAGTTACCCAAATCTTGTGGGTAACGACCTTGTGCGTCTGGGGCTACAAAGTTATCATCTGGATTAGGTGCGAATGCTGTTTTATCAAAAAGTTCAGCAACTTTAATGTTCAAACGGGGTTCCATTGTTTCTCCTGTACTTGGATACATACACTACGGTATATATTGCTCATAATTACATTGTTTAAATGCTTGGTGGCTGCGGTGCACCAGTTGATTCATCAGAATATTGTTCTGATGCGTTCTCACGGGTTGCGTCTTCAACCTTTGGTGGTTTCTTTGTTTTTGTCAAATTATTAGGCTCTGGGTGAGCAATAAAACGGTTTTTTGTAGCAAAAGACCAAATGTTCTCTTCCTCTGGTTTAATGCTGGCAGCCATTTGGAATTGTTGGTTATTATCCTTTAATTCGTCATCGTATCGGCTACGCATACCTTGAGGTAGTAGATTCTGCAAAGAAAAATCTTCATTATCTTGCTTTTTACCACCAGAATTCATTAGGCAGTAGCCGTGTGAAAACAATGGGCGATGACCATCTACTGCTTTACCATCTTGGATAACTGGGCCTAATCCATCTACTCCAGAGGGCATATCACAGAATCTGCATGGCATTCCTGGAGGAGCATCCTTTGGTTCGATGTAGCTTCTCTTATTGTTCATTGTTTTCTTCATCATCTTCTCCAGTTTTTTCGCCAATTGCTTCAAGTCCTCGGTTGATATGACCACCTGTTAGTCCTTCAAAGAACTTAGGCTTTTCATCATCGGTGAGTTTTCTACCAATTGTTCTTTCTGCGGTATCCAAGGCATCGCCCTTACCAGAGTCTGTCTCGAGCAATTCGCCTGGGATTTCTGGCATAGGAACGTTCAGTTTTGGAGTTGGCATGCTGAAGAGAGCTTGGTTTTCTTTATCACTAATGCTCATCGGCTTAGCTCTACCAACTTCTCTAGCCTTCTCTGCTGCTGGTACTGCTTCAGAACCAAAAGAAAGATCGACAAGGCTCATGGGAGAGCCGGGTTCGATACCAGCTCTTATATCGAGTTCTCTGCCCCTTCTTTCTCTCTCTTGGCGTGCTTCTGGATCAATTGTCTGAGAAGTTATCTTCCTATAGCCTTTTACACCAAGTCCGTGGTCACTGATGTGGTCTGTAACCACTGGGATCTCTGTTGTGCCACCACCAACGACTCCAGTGCGTCCACAACCAGTACAACCGGCGCCTTGACACTTATCGTGTACTACTGAAGGGAATATTTGCCTACGGGGCACACGTTCGACACTCTCACCTGCATAGCAGAACAAAGGTGCTGTTGCATCAGAAATCTTTACTGCTCGTTCTGCAGGGTAGCTTCTCAACGTTTTACCAAACTTGTGTCGGCCTGCTTTTGTGTTCGTGTGCGGCAATTCACCAAGCTTTGGAACGGCAACCTCATTAAAAATGTTATTTATTTGCTCAGCGGCTGCTTCTCGAGTGGTTCTGCCTGGTTCATCATTCCTATAATTGCGGAATTCAGTGTTTATTCCTGGGACTCTTGTGTTGTCAATAGCACCAGTTCCTGTACGTACTATGCGTGCTTCTGGTCCACGGTGTTTACGCACCTGTTCTCTGGCATCTCTAAGGCTTTCAATTGGCCTACCAGATGAAACAATGTCAACTTTTCTACCGTCTATAGAACGTGCTGTAACAGCTCCGAATGATTGGTGGTCTTCGTAAGCGTTATCATTGGATGGTGCTGTAGCATGTTGTTCAGTGTCAGAACCAGACTCACCACGAATGAGTTCTTGGCGCATTCTGCTATCAATGAGGTCAGTGCGTTCTCCAGTTAATTTATCAACACCATGCGGGCGGCCTTCGCTATAGGTTTTGAATTGCTCTTGGCTTTCACCTTTACGAATACCAGAATCTGGGTTTGCTGTATCATAACCACCAACCCAGACAGGGTCACCGAACGATAAGCCTTTATCGTAGACGCTACCACCTTGGAACTGTGGCGCAATATCTTCATATCTTCCAGATACTGCTCTTGGGCCAACAAGCCGAATAGTTCTTTCTGAGGAGCCGGATCTAGCGTGTGTTTCTTTCTTCGAGATCTCTTGTGGTGTATAAGGGTTGTCACTCGTTGCTGCATCCCGCTTAGCTTGCTCATTTGCGTGGAAATCTGCTCTGAGGTCATCTACAGCTCCGACAGTGCCTTTCTTGTTACAACGTCTACAAGCAACGCCATTTTTGTCTTCGCCTTTGCCTGAACAGTCAGTGCATTGAACCTGTGTTCTATTAATTGGGCAATTTCTGCTACATGCTTTGTGAGTGCAATACTTCTCATGGTGAAGAAACATCATGTTCTGGATACGAGCTTTTTTGTGCAAATTAAAGAAGTGTTCGTACTCAGAGACTCTGACATTACCTTTATCGCAACCATCACTACCGCAGCCATTGCCGTTGCCATCACCATCACCCAAACAATCTGGACATGGTTTTGTTAGTTTATAACCTTTATTGTCGCAGCTGCAGTACTCTTGCTCGTTACGACGATTGATTGGCATTAATGGCTTACCACCATTCTTTTGCCCACCACAATCATCGCAAGGATAAGCATTCCTTAAAGTATCGTGGATAGCTATAACTGCAGCACGCAACTCGTGTCTATCGGATACGTTCTGTGCTCTGATAGCTTCTTTTGCTTTTGATACTGGATTCCGTAGTGGACGCTCAACCTGTTCCATTAAATAATCTTCAAAACGGAATGGGTCAACAGTAACGTTTTCTTGGCGCTCTTCTTCACTAATGTTTCTATCAGGGCGTTTATAAACAATACGCTTACGGTCTAACTTATTCTTTCTAGTTGTCTGAAGCTGTGAGAACTGTGGCCTATCAATCTTGCCACCGAGGTCTTCATCTGAAAGGAATTCGCGTGGTGGAATAAAAATACCAGCACCTTCCATGCCATGGACTTCATTCTCCGGCGTGATTTCGCTGGGGTCAGCAGCATACTTAGAGTTAAAGTTTTTTCTAGACATTAATAGCCTCTTGTTCGTTGCTTTCTACTGGTGTTTTAGTTGCTGAGGGTACCAACGCATCTAGCTTGCTACCAACCTCTTGCGCAACGTCAGCTCCATGGAAACGACTCGTTGTGGACAGCAATCTTCTTTGTGCACGTTGGAAGCGAGACCAGTTTCTATCCTTCGATGGATCATCGGTCCCTGACATCATTGCAGCATGAGAAAGAGCAGTCTGAGCAAGTCTGTTATACCTACCCGTATACGAGTCAGGGATGCTTGAGATGGTTCTTGCAAGGTCACTCACAGCAGGACGCATTCTCTCTGGGTATGCCTCTGGGTCAATGCTATCGGTGCTGAACCAACGCTTCTTGACTCTCTGACCGCGTGGTGGGGTAAGAGTATTATCTGGGTAATTAGCAAAGTTTTGGCTGAACTCTTCATTCACTGCTTCCAGGTTGGCACTCGCTGCACAGAATGGAGCGTTTACGCTCTTCTGATTTGTTTCGTTAGTCTTTCTTAGCTTAGCCATAACAGTTTTAGGTATTCTCTTGCCTGGTGTCCACAACCCTAAGAACGACCTTTGATCAACACCCTTGGTTCCAGGTGAAAACGTCTGGGTTGTACCTTGACGATAAGTTTCAAACGTTGGCACTCCGGTAGCGGGGTCAACCTTATTTGGCAGGTCATAGATCTGGTGTGGAGCACTAGTCATATCATTATCATAAGCATTTACCATAAAATTTTGGTAATGGTGCTCAGGCAAGTTAACATTATCGCGCTCAATAACGTTAATGCTGCCAGGAAGGACGTTTGGATCGGTTGGGTGAGCAATTCTACAGTTGCACGGCAGACCAAACTTTGTCTGGTATTCATCATCGCCATTGCAACGTGTACAGTCTTTATTTGCGTGGCCTTTCCACAACATTCCCTTGATGCTGTGGGCGATGCCGTTCTTAAAACGTGAAGCAAACCTCAAATTACCTTCGTAGTCAATGCCATCATCGCGGACACGCATCTCTGGGCTTCGTCTAGTAATCTTTGTAGTGAGACGAGACAAGAACCCTGTGTTATTGCACTTAGAGCATGTATTGTCACTTGTAATTCTGATGCCAGATCCATCAGTTTGGTGGTTAGAACAAGGGAAAGCGGTTAAATCTTTACCAGTTCCGCCACAAGTGCGGCACGTAGTACCTTCGGTAGATGTTCTATCGTTGTAATGCTTACCACCAACACAGCCCGAACGGCATGCAGGTGCATCATCTTCATTAATGTATTGCAAAAGTCCATCTGATACAACTTTTGTGTGTGGCAACAAAGTTGGTTTGCCATCTACAATTTTTTCTTTGTAATTAATGTGGCCTGGCGTAGAACAGTCGTTACAAAGAACAATGTTTTCATTCTGATCAGGGTTTGGACCATCTTGGCCACCTTTACAGGTTGGGCATGGTTGCAGTTGCTCTTCAACAAGAGTGTCCTGATTGGCAATGTTGCCTCCATAACCTTCTTTTCTTTTTTCGCCAATAATTAGTCTACGGAACTTAGAAGTTTTGGTACCAATTCGCACCATGGGGATGTGGTTGCCCTTGACGCCATTCTTATCATCAAAAGCCTTTTGGCCTTCCATAATTTTGGTAGTGCCATCTTCTTGCACCACTGGACGACTAATGTTTAGCAGAGGAGATTGGCTTAGCAGGTTCTCACCACTACCGGATGCACGCGGGACAAATGGGTGAATCTCTAGGTGCTCACCAGTTTTTTCATAGTGTGCTCTCGCTTCTTCGATATTAACGTGATTGACTGCTTCTTCACCACATTGGCACAACCCATTACCAACTTTGTATGGCATGCCACTGCTACTAGAAAGCAATTCACTCAACCCATCTTCGCCGCTGTTAGCAAAAATGGATACTGGATCGCTACTATCCAAAGAACGAGTAGTAGGAGTACCGTTGTTTGTGTCCCGGCCTTTAACACGTCTTTTTTTACCAGAATCTTTGATTTTTAAGAACTCAGAGAACTCATCTGTTACTTTAGGGGCAGAGGAAACAGGGCGATATGCTTCAAGCATCGCCTTTTCACCTGCACTACCGCCACGCTCTCTGTGGTGCTTCTCAATTAGAGAGATTTCTTTCTTGCCCAGAAATTTAGAGTAGTGTTCTGGACCAAGTTCAACGCGCTCGTAGTCTTGCCCTACCCGGCCACGTAGCAGTTGCTTAAAGTGCCTAGCATAAGGAAGATTACGCTTACTTCTACCACGACTATCAGGAAGACTTTTGTGAACAAACTCGTAAGATGGTCTTTCGACATCGGGGTTCGTTACTGGGTGCCAACTGCTGTCACCAGACATCACGACGAAAGGAGCATCTAGGTCAGCTTTACGAAGACGAGATTTTGTTTGGTTTTCTCTTTCTTCTACTTCTTTTTTTCTACGATCTTGATCGACGTCAAAAGAATCTAGGTTTGTGTACGTATCTCTAACGATATTAGCAGCTACCTTTGTAGTAGAAGCGTTCTTGTTGAATACAAACTTAATCATATTGTATTATTCTTTCGGGATGTCATTCGGTGGGGTCTCACCCTGTGGGATTTCCCACCCTCTAGTCTTCGTTTTAATAATTTTCACTGGTTCTTCAGGCTGTGGCTCTGGCTTAGTTTCTTCTGGAGCAGGCGCAGATTTAGGCAGATCATTAACAATGACTTTCATAGGCTTACGATTTTCCATAGTTGGCACCGCTTCTGGCAATGCTTCTTGCAGTGGTGTAACGCTCTGGCTAATTTCAGAATTAATGTTCTGACCACGTTCTCGAGCATCAATGCGCTCTTGCATCATCTTGTTAATGTTTCTATCCTGAGTACGCTGGTCTCTAATCTTTTCAACAGTTGTACGAAGCCAGTTTCTTCTCTCTACGTCTGGAGCTTCTTCAGAGTTGAGTGGACGTGCATAAGAGCTAAAACGTTCTGTTGATACTTGGTCCTGTTGGTGTAACTTTGCGTGGTTAACACAAACATGGGCCATTTCTTGACCCGTTGGCGTTAAATAAGCTTGTGCATCAGGGTGGTCTTTTTCTTGTGATGCAACAAAGTCTGGATCATCACCCATACTAAGCGCATACTCCTGATACTCTTTAGAGTTTCTATCGAACATGTCACAAGGCTCAATATCTGGGAAATATTTCTTAAACTTATTCTTGCCCAGTTTTTTCTTAAGCGTATGGTATAAGCATTCAGGCTTCTGGCCATCAACTTCAATTTCTGCTGTTAGTTTATTGGCCATCATCGCCCTTACAAGCATATTGTTCTTTAATGAACTGCCTTATTCTTTCGGGCTGTTCTCCACTGGGTACTGTTCTCTTGATAGTAGCAATGCCCTCATTATAGCCATTAGTTTTTCTATTAGCCATTATGTTCATGATTTGTGATTCGGATGCCTCGCCATTGCGCTTTGAGCAACCACAAAAGTTGTGTGTTGCTTCTTTTGGAGCAGCTGGCGAGCTCGAGGTTGGTACTTCTTCTTCATCATCATCATCGACGAATCTATAATTAGTGGCTCGATCCTTAATCATTTCAGCAAGAGTCAAGCCACTCTTTTTGCTTGGTTCTGTGGGCAAGGCTTCAGCCCCTTGACCCATCTTATAATCATCCACGTTAGATATATCGAAAGGTAGACTATCTGTTTCTTCAATGTCAGTTGGTCTCTCTTTAAACTTCTTTTTCATCTTTTTAGGAGACTTGATTGGCACACCACGTGTAGCTTCATCGGCAACTTCTGGAGTCACTTCACCCGCGTTCAAACAAGTTGGGCAGACAGTAATCTTTTTAGTTTTGCCATCCTCACGAACTTCTTGTGACCATTCCTTCCATGGGCGGCCAGGACATGATTGCGTTTCATTGTGACCAATGCAGTGGGAAGATTCATCATTGATGCTAGAACCACAATCTTGGCTCTTACAATTAGAACCTGGGCAGTGAGCACTTGTATAGATTCTCTCATTGTGGTTGTTGTGTCTAGACCATCCGCCACAACCTATGGGTGGCTCTGGGCAAGTAACCATGTTCTTTTCGAAAGTACCTTCTGAAGCCAGGTCAGCACTTGGGTTGTATTCATCGTCATCAAGGTTTGGTGCTGTTTCGTTGTCGAAATCTTCATCGCCTCTGATAGGACCACTCTCACAAGCAGGGCATCCACGGCCACCACACTTTGTGCAGGATTTGATGTTGAGCATTCTTGCCAATGAGTCTTCACCCGTTAGAGAACCAACATAGTCTTCATGTGGTGCTGTGACATCACTGGGCTCAATAAATTCTCTCTCTGCAACCTCAGGATCATCGCGGTCATATTCTCCTGGGTTCATTTCTGAAAGAGAAGGCACCTTGCCAGCGTTGAAAACTCTATTTGATTTTTTACGATTATCTTTTCTTTTTTTAGCAGGGGGATCAAGAGCTATTTTTTTAGCAGGGGGATCAAGAGCTATTTTTTTAGCAGTGGGATCAAGAGCTATTTCAACGCCCAAGGGTTCTTCGACCATCTTGATTGGGAAACGTGTTCTTTTACCAGCGGAGGAACGACGATCATTGTCTTCCTTCATTTTGTCCATGATGCTTCTAAGAGCATCTTCAGTGCTGTCAAAAACAACAAGAGGGTCTTTCTGAGGTTTTAATGTAGAATCATCAGGGAATTGCACGCGGTGTTTACCCCAACCCTGGCCATCGTCACCTTTACAGCCTTCTGCTTCTTTTAACTCTTCTGCAGTTGGGTTACTAGGGTCTACAGCATTATTTTTCAAGCATTGCTTACAAGCACCACCATGCTTACCAAAACCACGGCCATAAGTACCCAAACAACGTTCAAAGTCTACGCCGGGGATACTCGGTGTATCTGGGTGAAGTCCACTGCAAATTGGACAAAGCTTGACGGTGTGTACTTTTTGTTTATCTGGCTCAACGCCAGCAACATTCTCTTTAATTTTATCGAGAACAAATTTGCTTGTATCTTTAGTGCCAATAGGGTTAGTATACGTAACTTTTTCTTGATCACTTTGCCGTTTGACACTGCGTACACGATCTTTATCTACCGCAGGCATGACGGGGCGTGTAATATCGCCTTCATACCATTGCTTCTCAGCAATTACTCTTTTAGAAGAGTTAAATAACTTCGACATATCAACCTAACGTTTCAATATAGGTTATTATTACTTCTGGTAAGGATTCTTGTAGAGCTTATCGTTAGCAGAATTGTCAGTTTTGTGAGGAGCAGGAATAAATGGGTTCTTGCTCTTAGGATGTGGGTTACCCATTTTATCCTTCTTACCAAAATCAGGATTACTTGGGTTCATGCCAAGATCACACGCAGCACAAGTACCATAAGCACCCGTAGCTTGCTCTATAGTGGGGAACAAGCGACCACAACCGGGGCATTCGTGACCACCAGTTTTGCCTGTTTCATAGTTCTTGTGGTAATCGTTAGGGCCAGACTTAGACTTGTATTGTGGTTCGCTATTCTTCTTAGCGTTATTGGGGTCTTCACCGTTACCACCAGCAAATGTGGTTTCAGCAGCAAGCTTGCAGAATTGGCAAGAAGCGTGACGCAGCTGCCACTCATCGAACACGGCACGGACAAGCTTTGCTTTGGAGTCACTGACGTTAGCAAGTCTGCGGTGAGCAGTCTTCTCGATGTCCTCTTCAACCATTTGCATGCGGAAAGCAAGCTCACGGTCACTGTGGGCCATAAACAGGAAATCACCAGTCTTGGTAAGCAACTCGTGCTTAGCAGTTACCAGGTTCTTACCAGCAAGCTTGGCATCAAATGCCATATTTACTGAATCATCAAAATCGAACATCGAGGTCATCGTGTTACTCCTTATACTGTTCCCGCAGGAACGCTGGACAATAGACATAATATGTCTATTACCTGTTATAAGATAGAGCTTGTTTTAAATGGTCCGGGTACCTGGAATTGAACCAGGGATCAGCACTTTATAAGAATGCCAGCAACAACCAACGTCGCTCCTACCCGGCATAGCTGAGGGGGAGGGCCTCGAACCCCCAATAAAACCAGATTCAAAGTCTGGCGCGTCTACCAATTCCGCCACCCCTCATAGTGCTACTCTTCAGGGGTGTCAAACGCCTGAAAATTAAGGCTCATGTAGTAACTAATGAACTCTTCTACGTCATTATACCCCAAAGACTCAGAGACTCGATTGATTCTCTGGTATAAACGCAAAGGGATGTTAAACTTAATTTCTTTCTTATCCATTATTCTCCTTTTGTTGCTCCCAGGGTAGGATTCGAACCTACGACTCTTCGCTTAACAGGCGAGCATTCTGCCACTGAATTACCTGGGAAAGTTAAAGACTATTATACATTGGTGTAAAGAGTCTTTCTTGACAATACATAAGGCTCTCATTCATCATAATGTCTTCATAGCAAGATTGATAGCTTTTATTAGAATATTTTTTGATTGCCTTGCCAGTTACTAAAAATTGGCAACTACCATAGAAAAACCATTCTGAATTAAAGTCTATACCCCACCATTTTTTTGCTAAATTAGCATAATTAGTATCATAGAAGTTCATCCCACCAGCATCATTCAATGGTATATAGTCTACCAACTTTGTAGGATCAAAATCATTCAAATAATTAATTAAATTCGCATAATGATCAAATGGGTATCCTTGCAAAAACAACCATATATCGTCGTCTTCAATATTATCATAATTATGTATTATTGCATAAAGTATTGATGTTGGGTCTCTGCCAATGTTAGGCAAATCATTATTCTTTGTTACGATTGTAACATCCCAATCTTTAGGTAGATCATTTACCCAACCAGTGTTTTCTTGGAATTTACAAACAATTATTTTCTTATTCATTATTAAAGATCTAACACAAGGTTTGGGTTGCCCCAATTTGCCTGGTATTTATACAAGTCTAAAGCACCAAAATAACGCACCCTACGAATTGCATTGCCACCGAAAGGGTTTGGCACTATAGCTTCAAATTCCTCATAAGACTCTGGGTTGTAACGCGGCTCATATGGTCTTTGGTTAGTATATTGGCTTAGTAGCAAGTCTTCCGCTGCAAGAGCAGTGCGCTTACTTGCCAATACTCCTTCTGGGCTATAATCCGTACTTTTTAAAGCAGATAATTTATCTTTATTCTCGAGGATGAATGAATATTTATAAGCACCGATATTCATGTTCAAGTAATTAGAATCATGTAATACACCCAAAGATATGGCATTCGGTTTATCTTCAGGAATATTTTTTACAAGACTACCGAACTTTGGTCCAACAGTGCACGTACAATGCATCAAGAACCAGTACTCAGACTCAACTTCGTTCTCTGCAATGTCAATCAACGCAGTAAGATCAAAAGAATTATGCGCTACTTTTATTAAAGTTGATCCATTGTAATCTTCCACTGATCTTTCAGTGTGACCACCTTCAAAGATATAAATATCTTCTTTTGCGATACCCGATTCAATCAATGAAGGTATGAGAACAGGCAGCGTATTGTCGCTAAAGCTTTTTACAGAACTAATAGCAATTTTGATCATGCAAAAAGATCAATCCACAACAAGGCTGCTTTCTTAAATTTAGCAGTCCAGCCTTCTGGCTCTGTATCAAACTTATCTGGTAACTTTTCAATAAGTTCCTTATAGCTGCCAACAATATCAGTGCTGGTAAGCTCGATAGCGTCTACAGCTTCCCAGAAGGTCTCGTTCATAGCAAGACCTGGTGCTTGCTTCTTAAGGTTGACATAAACATTGCTTTGCTTACGGTGCTCAACAGAAGGATAGCCTGAAAGCACTGCATATCCAAGGTGATCCATAACCTTCTTGGAAAGAACACCAGCCCAGATGTCATCGTATTGGTCAAACCCATAGTCAGGGCCAAAGATACCAAAATACAT
>Ga0208745_1000021_pt1 | contig 83942 bp, 110 predicted proteins | sample CryBogCBH23Jun09_FD_184622 | JGI IMG/M metagenome (GOLD analysis project Ga0208745, IMG submission 184622) | Freshwater microbial communities from Crystal Bog, Wisconsin, USA - CBH23Jun09 (SPAdes) | ecosystem: Environmental > Aquatic > Freshwater > Lake | place: Crystal Bog, Wisconsin, USA... | reverse complement strand
GTGGTGGTGGCGGATCCACTAATTTATCGATAACGAACCCATTCGCGTCTACGCCGACTTCCTCAGCAATGACTACAAATTACGTCTGTGGCGGATGGGCGTACGCAGTATGGTAAACACTTAAACACCCTTCTCCAACAACAATATATGCCCCCGCGCAAGCAAGTTCAGGATGCCCCCGTGGTCTTTTCGTTACGCCTCCCCATAGAGGAGAACTCGCCCGCTCCGCAAGAGCAGGGTTCGACATCGTATTCAGACATTCTCTCCGCCGTCGAGACATCGCGGGTTGGAGAGAGGTTCAACACGGACACCATGAAGGACATCCTGACGCGAGTCAAGTCCCCCAACTACAATTCGGCGGCTTGTTTTTGGTGCTGCTCCGGGTTCAGCTGGAAGGCCTGCGTGCTTCCGATTAGTTACGATGCCTATGAGAACATGTACGCATGTGAGGGCCACTTCTGCTCCCCCGAGTGTGGACTGGCCTATCTGTATGCGGAGCCCCATCTGTCAGACACGGTTCGCTGGTCGAGGCACTGTCTACTGGCCGACATGTACCGCAGTCTGTACACCAAGAAGGAACTGACTCCTGCCCCGCCCCGTGCGACTCTCCGTCTCTTTGGTGGGCCGCTGGACGTCGAGCAGTTCCGCGAGTACCTGGCCTCGTCCGATGACATGGTGTCGGTTGCCCTGCCTCCTCTCCGTCTTCACGTGCCGACCATGAATGTTCAGGGTCCGGTGCGGGATGTCAAGCGATATGTCACACTCTCTCAGGACACGGTTGAGAAGGCGTCGAAGGAGCTGCGTCTCCGTCGCACCAAGCCCGTTCACCCCGTAGGGTCTACGCTGGACAAGTGTATTACACAGACCTTTGGTTAAGTCAGTATGTGGTGTTGCCGTCGTTCTGCTCCTGCCCCCGAGCCTGTTCCCACGCCTCGTGCGTCCATTACCTGCGAACGTGGAGTCATTTCAGCCCAGAACCGCGGAGGTCATGCGGTTCAGGGAGTGTACGCGTCTCGCATGGACGCCGTTGTTCAGTATGTAACCACACTTCCCGCTATGAAGAGTCTGTTGGCCGTTACGCAGCACGACTACCTCCCCAATGAGTACGACCCGGTGTGCCTGGAGCAGGATGTGTTCTTCCAGCTGAATGACCTCAAGGTGACCGATGGGCAGCTGGAGATGGTCAAGTTCACGCTCTACTGCAATGACCACGATGTCCAGCACCTCCAGTCCTTTGTGGAGACGTGTAATGCGGATTATGAGCGTCGCATGGCCAACAAGCTGGGAACGCACCGCTACTACTTTGACCAGATGATTCAGACCAAGACAAAGGGTGTTCAGAATCCGCTACCCACGTCGCACCTCGTGTACACCAAGGCTCAGTTCAAGACGAACCGGACTTTCGCGAATGTGTTCTTTGAGGAGCGGAATCACGTGCGGGACCGTGTGAACTTCTTTCTGACTCGCCGCGATTGGTATGATGCTAAGGGCATTCCGTACACGCTCGGCTTCATGTTCCACGGCCCGCCCGGTGTGGGCAAGACATCGAGTATCAAGGCCATTGCCAATGAGGGCAAGCGTCATATCGTGAATGTCCAGCTGTCGGAGATTAAGACCAAGGCTCAGCTTCAGCACCTCTTCTTCAATGATGAGATTCACGTGTTTAATGGTGTCAATACGGAAAAGTACACGATTCCCGTATCCGAGCGTCTGTATGTGATTGAGGACATTGACGCCATGGGTGACACAGTTCTTCGCCGGGAGTGGAAGAAGCCGGTGGCCGTCAAGCAGCCAACTGGCGACCCGTTTCTGGACCGCGAGAAGGAGGAGAAGGATGTGATTGACCTGTCCTTCATTCTGAATCTGTTGGATGGCACACTCGAGGCGAATGGACGTATTCTGGCCATCACGACCAACTTTCCTGAGCGGATTGACCGGGCCCTGATTCGGCCGGGGCGTATCGATATGATTGTCAATTTCAAGAAGTGCAACCTCGCGGTACTTCAGGAGATGGTGCGGTCTTTTTATGATTCAGACACTGTCGTGGACGACGAGTCGCTGAATTATAAGTGGTCTCCTGCGGAGGTGAATCAGATTCTGTTTCGGAACTTTGGGAATGTTGAAGCAGGACTGGCTGAGCTCAAGGCATCTCGAGATGGCGATGAAGCAGATCAACCAGCAGAATAATGTAATCGAACAGGGCACTCTGGTTCGCCGGCGACAGCTCATACCACAGGGTCTTCACCTTCTGAATGACGTATGAAATATCCTCCTTGTCCGCATACTCACTGAACGGATACTTCAGAAAGAAGTCGGCATTGCGTGCCCGGACGATCTTCTCATGGGGAAACATGTGATTCTGAACTGCAGCAATGACACGCTTCGGATTGACCGTACGGCCAATGCGAAGATATGTCTTGAGACGAGGGAAATCGGTATCTGTCGGGAAGACGCGAATAAGCTCATCGATAAAGGCCTCCCACTGGTCAAAGAACAGAGAGAGCAGCTTCGCCTTGGAGTGCATTGTTGTTTATTGTTACTGACGTGAAACTCCTTTGAATTCCGCGTCGCGAGCCTGTTGAATCCGCTTGAGGCGGGACCCCACATCCTCGTTGCGTCCGTCCTTCGTCCCCTCGTAACTCTGTTTTGTCGTCGGCTCGGGAGGACCCGGGGCAACCGGCTCGCCGCCCAGGAAGGTGTAGAAGAGCTGGTCGGTTGTGCTTGCCTTGCCGTCCCAGCTGGAATAGGCGTCCGAGAAACCGCCGGCCGTGCTGAAGGACCACGACTCGAGGTCGCCCGTTGCCGCTGTCGCAGAGGCACTGCCACCCGACGCACCCGGAGCATTCGTGGGAATCTCGCGACGGGCTGCCACCGGCTTGGAGATGTAGGCAAAGATATCCTTGCCCACGTAGATATCGTTGGTGTCGGGGAGGTACAGTGTCGGCACGCTCTTCAGGAACGACGGCAGCTGTGCCCGATTCACACCCTCGATGGAAATCATACGGCACAGACTCTGCTTGTTCAGAGCCGTGAGCGTATCGATAATCTGTTTGCTATGAGCACAACGTGTGCTGTAGAATAACACGGGTTGCTTACTCATTGTGAGTCTGTGTCAAAAAAACGGATACAAAACAACGAAGCACTAAGACAAGGAATGGCTACCCTCACGAACCTTCGCTACTCTCAGAACAACTTCCGTCTCACCTGTGAGTTTGTCAAGGTCCCGATTCCCTTTGTCAATGCCCTGCGTCGCATCCTGCTTGCTGAGATTCCCACCGTTGTGGTCCGTGATGTGGTGATTCGCGAGAACACGTCCCAGATGATCCATGAGATGCTGAAGCACCGCGTGGAGATGCTGCCGATTGCTGTGACTGCGTCCGAGGGTGATGTGATTCGCGACACCAAGCTGACGCTTCGTTTCTCAGCAAGCCCGGAGGCACGTGAGATTACCTCGGACGACTTTGTTGTTGCAGGTCCTCGGAGCAATGTCATTCTCCGCGACCGCGACCTCGGTACTCCGCTGTACTTTCTGTCCCTGAAGCCGAATGAGGCTCTCCACATCGAGTGTGGACTTGGGCTGGCCGTTACGGGTGCATCACAGGTGTGTGTCTCGACGTTCCGCAACCACATTGACGAGGAGCGCGCGAAGATTGACCGCGACTCCTTCATCTTGAGCCGCTCGGGTGAGGATGTTCGCATCTTCGACAATCACCTGATTCAGCGGTCGTATGCCCGCGATGAGCAGGAGCGTCCCAATCACTTCGACTTCACTGTGGAGAGCATTGGAGTTCAGCCAGCCAAGCAGTTGCTTCGCATCGCAGCTGAGGTGCTGAAGAAGAAGGTGATTGAGTTTGTCAAGCTGCCCGTCTCCAAGGATGAGAGTGGTGCGTATATCGTAGAGACAACGACCGAGGGCCACACCATCGGTGCTCTGGCTCAGGCCATTCTCTACGATGCGGCGGGATTGGTGGACTTTGTGTCCTATCGTATCGACCATCCGCTGACGGCCAAGCTGATTCTTCAGTTCAGGACCAAGGGCAAGCCTGAGGCGGTTCTCGAGAGGTTTCGCGTGGAGGCGGAGGCTCTATGTGAAACAGTTCTTCAGAGTGTATAAGTGATGGACGAGTTCCTAACGTTTGAGGCTACGGACGTAGAACTCATCGGGGATGTCATTGAAGTAGACGAGGAGGTTCAGCGAGGCGAGAAGGTACGATTTTACACTTTGAACGAACAGGTGAATGACGCATTCGAGCATATGATTCCCAAGGGCCGCACCACCCGGGCACAACTTGAGAAGATTGACAAGGAGGTGGATCGTATCCGCGAATTGTACACCACCTATGTGGCCGAGACGACTGAGGGCTTTGATGTCATTGCCCCCAAGCTCCTCCGAGCCTTTCCCTGGATTTCGCCTGTAACAAATGCAACCACAGCCGCACCGTATGATTTTGACCGGCAGTGGAAGCCCCTTTTTGCTCCGGATGCGATTCGCCAACCCAACGGATATGTTCGCATGCTCACGTCGCTTCCGTCTCCGTATGCGAATGCCGTAGGGACACCGTACCCCATCGACACGCCGACTGAGTTTGTCTATCGCGAGTCAGTCGAGGAGAAGACGGTTCTGACCGACCGGGTTCTTCCGAAGTTTGTGATGAACAAGACACGGCGGCATGAGGATGGACGCATCGATGTCATGCCGTTTGCGGTGGACGGGACGGCTGACCCTTCGCCCTTTGTGGGATATTGGTTGAGGAAGCGTGAACTCCCCATCCCCGACCCGTTGGCCGAGCACCCATTTTTGGCTTCGAATGAAGCGAGGTTCATTGAGACAACGGAGCCACTGTCCGATGTCGTTCCCGAGTTGGATGCTGTCATGATGCACGGAGTCCCCGTGACCCAAGATCCGTACACAGAAGGACGCAAGTACCTGGCCATCTACGATATCAAGTTGGAGTCGGTCCCATGGGAACTGTGGAAACAGCGGTTCCCTAAGAAGGAGTTGGTGGATGTGATGCCACCGCCGATTGAACTGAAGCTGCCCGAGCCGGAGGGTGTGGCTCCGTCATCCAACATAATCGAGCAGTACGGAAGCCCATACTTTCCGGGTGTGGCGTCTCGCAAATGGCTCATGACCCAGGAGGATGGCGGACACCTGGTGGTGAAGATGATTCAGTCTCTGGCCGGCAATGCGGGAACAGTTGAGCTCCTGCCGGTTTCTGAACTTGGTGAGCTTCGCTTTCCGGAGGTAGACGATGACCAGTGCACGCTTGTGGGAAAGACATTCAATGACTTTGCTCTTCAGGGTATCGTTCGACAGGTCGGCCCGGGACTTCGCCGATGCATCCCCCTCGACATTGTCAAGCAGGAGCGTCATCAGATTGGGTATCGCAATCGTGTTCAGTGGAAGGAATCGACGCCTCGCGATATTCTGGCTGACTACACGCGGACATTGAAGGCATTCCGGAAGTTCAAGAATGAAAAGGCAGAGGTCAAGTACGAGAAGGTTGCATCTCGGTCAATTTCGCAGTTACGCGAACAGGTGGTTGCCATTCTTGGGGATGAAGACAGGTTCCCAGAGGATAAGCTGAAGGCGATTCAACTGCTCACTCGCGATGCTCCAAAGACACGCGTGACGGTTGACGCAGAGGGTCTGTTTGTTATCTGCGACCACACCTTGGCAATCTTAGCAGGTGAGCTGGAGAAGGACCGGTTAGCCTTTTACGACAAGTGGACGGCACGTGTGGATGGTTCGCGAGTCTGTACAGTGTGTGGTGAAGAGGTGAACAAGGATGTTCTTGTGAACCAGGAGGACTTCTCCGAGGAGGGGCGGGCACTTATCCATGCGAGTGCGTTGGAGGCTCAGGTATTCCACGGTCAATCGACAGCAACGTACACGTCGCAGCTTCGAGGACTGAAGGACTTCTTTGACGCAGAGGACCCTGCCGAGGGGACCATGTTCTTGCTCATCTCGTTGTTACAGGTTCTCCCGGCCCAGGACCAACTTCTTCCCGTGGTCCAGGAGGCACGTGCTCTTGCTGGCGGTCTCAAATCGAGGGATCGGGATGGAAAGGCTCGCGGTATGGTAGGTATTGCCGCCACAGTCATTCTGTTGCAGACGCATATGCCTCGTCTGGTCGCTCGCAGGTCCTTTGGTCCCACGCCAATCAAGATGGACGGATATCCTCGCGATACGGATTCCGACAAGGCACCGACAGTGATTGATAGTTTGTTCACGGTGCTTCGCAAGACATTCGAAGCGTATCCGACATCCTTCAAGGGTCCATCGGTGTCTGTCATGCGTGGAGTTCTGAGTGACGCCCCCACCATTCGCAAGGGTGTGATTGCCCTTCTCAAGCGAATGACTCCCAATTTTACTGCGGCCCTGACTCGAGCCAAGGCCGACGCAACTGCGAACCCTGCTCCCCCTCCTCCGGTTGGTCTGATTCCGATTGTCCTTCCACCTGCGGCATTGGGAACGGTGACCGCGTTTCCCCAGTGTACAGGTCCTCGGTCGATTTGGATGGACCCCGTTGCTCCCAAGATTCGTCAGCCCACGGTTCCCCTCGACCCGGTCAAGCCTCGTGCCTCCACCACGCCTCTTCCCAGGGTTACTGTCGTGGACAGGCCAACGGGTATTCCGGAGACCAAGGATATCCAGCGCCGCCTCAAACTCCCAGTTGCTGCAAAGACGGAAGGTGACTCGTGGCGTACGAACTTGATGATTGTAGAGCGGCTCAAGAATGCATTTGCTCTTGATGTAGACATCACACTTGACACGTCTCAGAAGCCCAGTCTGCTGCGCGATATCTCAGAAGGTCTGCTGAAGGAGGTCATGGCAACCATCGTGAAGAACCCCGAGATGCGACGCGCGTATGACCAGCTTCGTGAGAGGGACATTACTCTGTTCGCATTACTGGCCAGCCTGAAGGATGCGCGAACCGAGACGAATACGCTGCGTGCGAAGGAACGCCACTTGTTCACGGACCGACTCCGTGAGATGACAGATAGTCAGCGTCAGATTACCAAGGACCTTCTTGACCGCGGAATGGCCCCGTACATCATTACCAATGAAGACCGTGATGTCTTTGCTCAGCAGCTACAACGCGAATTGGAGCCTCTGATGGAGACTGACCTGGATGTCGGTGTGGGTGCACCTCGTGATGCACCGGATGACGATGACCGGAACGCGGACCAGGGTGATTATGGCGACCACACTGTACAGGGAAACCGTGAGCGTGACCAGGATGTAGCCGACATTGATGACCGTGGACCGATTTAAATGCGAGGTGCCAGATAGAGCAATGCGCCTCCTCAAGCTCCACCTCACTCGTCCTGATGCCGCCGCCCGCGATGATGATTCGATTGTCTTCAACACGGTTCCTGGTCTCCCTGATATGATCGGCGTTGTTGTGACCTATGCCGCCGCTGGCACCCGCGAGAACTCGAGCTTCTCGAATAGTTTCGTGGTCAGCCGCGGTGGTGCGTATGACTATGTCATGTCTCTCATTGGGTCTCTCCTCCGCGACACTGACCCCTTCGAGAGCCTCCAGGTTAGTTCGGCCATTTTCCCCTCGGTGATTTATGCCGTGGAGGAGCTGGACGACGACGATATCCGCCTGGCCATCCAGGACATTGTGTATGCGTCGTTCAACACGACCATCTCGTAAAACGAACCTATACTCGGTAAACAAAGAGAAGGCAAATGTTGACGATCCATGGATACCAAATTCCTAAAGATTCCCGCGAACTTGCACTCAAGAAGGAGCTTACTGTCAGGCCCTTCTCGTTTGTCAATCCCAAGTCGGGACCAAAGTATGGCGTCTATCACGAAGACTCCAAGTACCTCTACCTTCCCAAGCACTTCGGCATTGACCGTTTCGGCCCGGTTGGAACACTGCGAGATGTCGCAAAGACTCCCGACTCGAACTGGGAGTTTACTGGAACGCTTCGTCCAGTCCAGCTGCCCGTCGTCAACTCCTTCCTACTTCCCGAACCCCATGATGGCATTATCTCGCTCCACACGGGAGGTGGAAAGACGGTGTGTGCATTGTACATCGCCTCTCGTCTTCGCGTCCCTGTCCTCGTGGTTGTCCACAACTCGTTCCTGCGAGACCAGTGGGTTGACCGCGTGAAGGCATTTCTACCCAATGCTCGTATTGGGCGAGTCCAGGCCGATGTGTGCGATGTCGAGAACAAGGATGTTGTGATTGTTATGCTCCAAACCCTTTCGATGAAGGAACTAAATGTTGACGTCTTCCGAGCCATTGGCTTGGTTATCGTTGACGAGTGTCACCACATTGCTTCTGAGGTGTTTGTGCAAGCGTTACCCAAGGTTACGTCGAGATATATGCTCGGTCTGTCCGCGACGCCCGACCGGAAGGATAGGCTCATGTATGCTATTCACTGGTTCCTTGGTCCGCTACTGTACAAGTCAGATACGGGCGACTCTGTCGACACCGCGGTCAGTGTAGAGGTCTATGAGTACCAGAACGATGACCCCGAGTTCAATGAGATTGTTACGTGTAAGAGCGGCCCGAGCGAAGGCATGGTGTCAGTCCCCATCATGGTGAACAAGTTGACAGCATGCGAAGACCGCACAAAGTGGCTGTGTCGGATTCTGGAAGACATTCTGGAAGGCGGTCGACAGATTCTGGTCTTGTCGGACCGTGTTCAGCACTGTCAGGACATTCTCGCGGGTTTGTCCGACGAGGTGAGAGAGACAGCGTGCATTCTAGGCACAGCGGTCAAGGCGGATATGCGAGCCGAATACTGTCAAACAAAGGCGGTCTTGATTGCGACATACAGCATGTGCAAAGAAGGATTCGATGTCCCTACCTTGAACACACTCATCATGGCAACGCCTCGCCCCGACATCGACCAAGTAGTTGGTCGAATTCTACGAGTCGAGAAGACGGGTCGTGCTGTTCATCCGCTCATTGTGGATATCGTCGACCCACAGTTCAGACGGCAGTTTGGTGTCCGGAATTCGCTGTATCGGAAGCGACAATATCGGGTTACGAAGATGGCGCTGCAGCCAGCTTAGGCGGAGGCGGAGGAAGCGGGCTCACGGCCTGCTCGAGCTCGTGAGCCGAATCTACGAAGATACTAATCTTGTTCAGCCCATTGGTCTCCTCGGGCTTCGAGATATCCTTATACTTTTCCATTTGGCTGACGAATCCCTTTGTGACAGAGGTCGGGATAAGCGGGCTCAGCTCGGCTAACCGGTCATACTGGTCCTTCACGTACTTCAGGAAATCGCCGGGCTGCATGCGCTGGTCGCGGGGAAGACGCATCTCCACATTGATGAAGCGGTACAGCTTGGCGTAGTGAATGGCCGACATGCGGTGGCCCTCTGCCCGCTTGGCCCACCCAAAATAGGTGCCAATCGTATTGAGAACGCCAATGACCAGAGACCCCACACCTAACGCAGTGGCGGCGAGCTGGTGGTCCGAAAACAGGGACGACGAGCCGGCGTTCAGGAACGCAACCGCACCCGAGCCCACAATCACCGGCAAATCAATGTACGTCTTGCGGTGGGCAAAAATGCTCTCGGCACGTTTGTGCATAATCGCCAACCCGTTCGCCTTCTCGCCGGTCTGAGCGAAGTAATCTTCGAGAGTCACCGTCCACGTTACATTGTTGCCAATCTCAGTCGCTCCGTCACCCATGGTTTGTTTTAAACGCAGAAATACAATGTTCAGGCCGCACAAAGATTTAGCGAATAAATCATAATGAAGCATTTCAGGAACACAATAAATGCAAATGCTCTGGCAAGGCGGTTTGGAGGATCGGCACCCGCTTTTCTTCCAACCTCAATTACTGGAAATGTGTTGGTGTTGTGGTTAGATGCAGCCGACACGAGTTCGATGTCTTTTAGTTCAGGAAGCAATATCAGTCAGTGGAGAGACAAGTCGGGTCTGAACAATCATGCGACAAGTTATAACACACCCGTCCTAACAGCTAACGCTATAAATACATATCAAGCTGTTGCAACACCAACCACTCAATATTTCCTCGGCGGAACCTCAATCACTGGAACAACACTTACAGTATTCTCGGTCGCTCAAACAACTCGGGCTCAACCAAATATAGCTACCGATCAACGACTGGTTAGTTTAGCAGACGCAACAAATGCTGACTACGCTGACCCTAGATTTGCCATTGGTCTTTTTAACCAGGGAACCTCTTCTACAATATCTACATACCGTGTGGGGCCTATTGCTGGAAGTACGATTACGCAGAATGCTCCCTTTCAAGCGGTCAGTAAATATGATGGAACAAACGGATTTCTATGGAAGGACGGCATTTCGGGTGGATCCAATGCGTCGACTGGAACGTTTGGTATAACAAAATACAGTGTTGGAAACCAAGCTAATCCGACAGGTGAATATTGGAACGGTGCTATTGGCGAGGTGCTTATCTATAATATAGCCTTGAGCGATCCACAACGTCAGAAGGTGGAAGGCTATCTTGCTTCAAAATGGGGACTTCGGGACTCTCTTCCAGCGGATCACCCTTACAAGTCCACATCACCTTCGGCCTAACTACATAAAACATCTCCCTCCTCATAGTAATGCAGCAGTACGACTACAATGGGGTGCTCGTGAACAAGAGCCAGCCGACCAAGGTTCTTCGTAAGGTCACGAAGGTCCTGACCATCGACTCCAACGACCGTGATACTGCGATGTATGCCAAGGTCAACGGTGGTGCCTCCTCATCGGATGCGGGTGACTATGTGGTCTATCTGCCACGTACCTACGAGCGGGTGACAAAGATTACCTTGAAGTCTGCGATTGTCCAGGCACCCGTTGTGTTATCGACATCGGCCACGACCCTCGGGTTCCAGCCTACCGATTCGTACATTCTGATGGGTCTGGAGGGTCTGAATCGCAAGGATGAGACGGCACCTGGTGGTGACCGGGCGGGGTATGTTGACTCGTGGTTCGCAAAGCTGCCGAACGACGTTGGTGTCCCGCAGACAGGTGCGACGATTGTCAGTGCTGCGACATCTGGTTCGGCACCCAACGTTATCACAACGTATACAACGACTCTGACACATGGACTCTTTGTCGGCCAGACGGTTTGTATCACGGGAACTACCAATGCAACCCACAACATCGCGTTTGTGCAGATTGCGTCGGTTCCGTCCTTGACGACCTTCACGGTACTCAATGCGTCCTCCTCGTCCACATCAACCGGCGGAACAGTGTTTATCCCGGGTACTCTGTTCTTCAATGACGGGAGTTATGACCAGCAGTACGTAGAGTACTCGCCACCCATAAGTCGTCTTCAGCGTCTCCACGTGACACTCCGTCGCCACCTTCCGTACAGTAGTATCACATCGACGACTCCTCTGGGAGCACCGATTACATTCGGAGCCTCTCAGAACAGTTTTACATTTGAGATTGAGTATCTCGACAATGGATTTGACGACTTCTCGTCCATGCAGACGCGTCTCGCACCCGAAACACGTGAGCGTATTTAGCCACGTCATCGGGGTGACTCAACCCCGCATCCCCCTTCCCAGCGTGACGAACGTATCGAACGTGAACAGAAACATCACGCCCGTCAGCACGTATAAAAACATGTCCTTCGACGACGACGTTTCATATCCGGTCTTATTCTGCTCCACGAGGCTCAGAATACGACTGATTTTGTCAGGCTGTGCACCCATGCTGGCCTGGACGGCCACCGGGTTCGGAGGCGGAGGAGGCGGTGTGAAGCTCCGCGTCGCGGGATTTGTGTCCAGTGGGAGCGTCGACTCCATGTGCTCCACGACAGACTGAACGCCCTTTTTCGCATTTCCCGGAGGCATGCTGGGCGTTGCCATTGGCGACGCAACTGTCTTGAAGGGGGACCCGTGTGCCTCAGTTAGGTCGGTGCACACCAGTGCCATTACTTTCACGTGGCAGAAAATTATGCCCTCGATACTACAAATGAAGCTCACTGGAAATCTTGAACTCGGTGTGGTTGTCGTGCTGGTCGGACTGATTTCTTTCATGCCCAAGATGCTTGGCTTCCTGGTGGAGTCCCAGGTCGGCCGTGCGGTGTCGTTCGGATTTGTCGCCTGGCTCTGGAAGCAGCACAATGAGCTGCCGGCCCTGCTCCTCGCGGTTGCTCTGCTGAAGGCATGTCCGTCGTACGAGCACATGACGGACGCGGAGAAGGCTGCGGCGGCGAAGAAGCCAGCGACTCCTCCGGCCACAACCCCGCCCATGACCACGCCTACCACTGCGGGCCACCCGTAAATCTCTCCACACTAAGTAATGAAGCTCCCGGAAATTCAAATACAAACCCTGTTCCTTGGCGTCTGCATGATGCTCATGAACGTGGGTTCGCGTCATATTATTGACGAGTTCAGTTCCAAGGGGGAAGAGTATCAGCGTAACATCTTCCTCCGTCGTGTGGCCATTTTCGCGGTCTGCTACATGGGTACGCGTGACATTGTCCACGCACTGCTTCTGACGGCTGGATTTGTGGTATTGGCTATGGGCATCTCACGCACGAGTCCCAACGAGGGCTTCGTGGGAGTAAACGACAAACCCAATCGGGAGAAGATGTGCACGGACGATAAGCCTTTATGGAAAACGGATGCCCCAATTCCCACATAAGGGGGTGTTGACCACCATGGACCTCCACGCTCTCTTTCTTCGCGAACGCCCCGACGGCACCAGCCTCTTCGACCTGTTCCTGACAGAATGCCAAAAGTGGTATGAACAACCTGCACACACTTTCACCGAGATGCGGACACGTGACAACAAGAAGGTTCGCGGCGATGTCTTCGAGGAATTCTGCGTCAAGTATCTCAAACATGTTCGCAAGTTGAAGAATGTCTGGCTTCTGAAAGATGTGCCCGACGAGCTGTTAACTCAACTAAGCCTCAAACGCCCAGATGTCGGAATCGATATCGTGGCGGAGAGTGATGGCAAGTACTACGCGATTCAGTGCAAGTACAAGAAGCACGTGAGCCACAAGAAAAATGTAGTGACGTGGAAGCAGTTGTCAACCTTCTACGCGTTGGTGCTGCGAACGGGACCCTGGTGGCAGTATATCGTCATGACGAACTGCGACTATTGTCGGCATATGGGGAAGAAGACGCCGAAGGACGTCTCAATTTGTTTGCGAACATTTCAGAACATTACTCAGGAACAGTGGGTGCAGATGTGTGAGTTGGAAGGTCAACTTGCCGCACCCACTCTTCCGCAAGTCGCATTAACGTCTCAGCAGTTGCGTGAAGCTCGGCTCGCTCGTTTCTCATCGCAATTCGCTGCTGGAGGTGGCTCACCCGCTCCCTGAGACCACGCAGTTCGGCATCCTTGTCGTGGTATTGGTCTGGACGACGCCGCCGAAACAAGTACGAGTATGTAGGATTCACATCTTCAAGGGCCGTGAGAGACTTCTGGGCCTTGGCGAGCTGAGCATCAAGAGTCGGCATTTTTACTTTATGTAGTCGTCAGGGGGATTAGGTTCGTTTTCAGTGGCGACGGGCCGTGAGGGCCCTTGTGGACCGTGTGCTGCGGGTCTTGCGGCTCTTGCGGCTCTTGCGGCCTCCTTTCCGTCCTGCCTTCGGAAACACCATGACAGATCCTTTTGGTGCCGGAGCCGTCTTCTTCATCATCTTCTCAATAGCAGCAACTGAGTCTAGGGGGTTTGTAACCGTGTGAGGAAGACCCAGTCCCTCCCGCTCCCACTCTATTGCGTTTCCGTGAGCCTGCATCTCCTTCTCTTCGCGAGCCTGGAGAGCCTTTAGCCATTCGATCTTTTGCTCGGGGGTCTTCCCCGCCAGCTGTTCGCGGATATACTCGTTTGTATAGTCTTTCAGTGCCTTTTCAGGCATTTATATTGGACGCAGATTTAACGCCGACGGGCCGTGAGGGCCCTTGTGGACCGTGTCTTGCGTGTCTTGCGGCGGTGGCGACGGGCCGTGAGGGCCCTTGTGGACCGTGTGCGACGACCTTTTCCTAACTTAGCTTTGCCCAGTTCTAGTTGCACCTCGTAATCCTTTTTTGCACGCTCGTATGCACTCTTGAGTGCTTCCTTTGTCTCCATATCTCCCTCGGCCTCATACTTTGTTTCTGCAGTATTCTTTCGTTCAAGTGCAGTGTTTAAGGCTTTCACCTGACGCTGAATTTCCTCAGATCGAGGAAGAACGCTAGATGAACTTTTGGAGTTCTTAATGAATGACATTACTCCTTACAGGCTAATTTTTACCGACTTGCCGGTTGACCCACGTCCCTTCTTGCCAGCCGATGCCGCACTGCCCGTCTGCGGGCCATTGCTGACACTCGCCTTGATGTCCTTCAGAAGGTCATCGATATTCGGGGGTGCCCGAATCTCACGCGGGGGCTCGGGTGCCGGTGCCGGAGGAGGTGCCTGGGGGCGAGGACGCTGGACACCAACGCGAACCGGCTTGTTCTCCTGCGGCTGCTTCGGTACCAGGTTCGGGGGCGGGGCAGGAGGCTGAGACTGCTGCATGAAACTCATCAGGCCGGCCAGGGGGTTAGGAGCCTGAGCAGGAGGCGGGACACTAGCTGTCGACCGCATCTGCTGAGCCTGGTTCTGCATGGCCGCACCCGCTAACTGGCGAGCAATGTCCGGGTTCTGACGCATGATGTCCTGGATATTCGGGATAGGTGCCTTCTGAGCCATCTGGTTGGTCAGGTGGACCATGTACACCATCATGCACACGCGAAGAGGAATGCGCACCAGCGGGTGCATCTTCATGTTCTCGCCGTAGAGGTCATACAGCTCCTCGAAATCATCCTCAAGGTCAACCACATTCATCTGAGCCGCCTCCGACAGACCATCTAGCTGGAGACCAAACGCCTTCATGGCAGATACATTCTTGGACCCCCACTCAGCGGCCGACATGCCGGTCACGAACCACTCGGAGAACTGCTTGATGGTGGCGTCCATCGACTTTTCCCGCTTGATGAACTCTAGCTCCAGCTTCATCTCGTCCATCGGCGAATCAATGGTGAACCGCTTTCGCATCGGCACGCCCATCTTCGCCAGACGCTCAAACTTCCGCAGCATGTCATACTTCTCGCGCATAACGTGGTCATCCGACATCCGAGCCGGAGCCGACGGCGTCATGTATGGAGCCGCATTGAGATTGGCCATACCGCCCATGTGCGTCGGACCCGTCTCCTCGATGGTCGGCACGAGACGCGGTCCCGGCGGCGGCGGGGGTGCCTCTCCACCACCAATGTCATTGAAATCAAGCGTGGGGAGCTCGACCGACTCGAGGTTGGTCATGCCTCCCATCATATTGGGATTTACGAGGAGGTCTGTCTCCATTTACTTCTCCTTCGGGTCTGTTTCGTAAGCCTGGAACGCAAGTCTTGGCGTGGAACAATGAAGACGCGGCGAGCATTCAAGAAACACCGGTTGATGTCTCGTAAATACTGCAAGAAGACACCGTGTCGCAACATGGGCTTCACGCAGAAAGCCAGTTGCCGTCCGTATAAGAATTGTTACAAGTAGTTTACTGGGTATGCTCCAAGACCCACAAGCCTTGAAGAAATGAATCCGCAAGATCGTCCTTCTTTGGATGGGCTGCGAAGTGAGCTTGATTCGCTGCAGGCACGAGTTGGTATGCGTGAGCTATGCCTGTCTTTTTGCGACCTTTATACGATGCGGTCGAATCTTCCACAGTCACTATGTTTGACAGCTTGTGCGTTGCCGACACCCCCACGCACCGAAACCCCCGGCACGCAAAGTACATCTGGATCATCGCCTGGACTCCAAACATCCGCCGATCCATCTGGTTCTCTACACACACCACGTCCGCCCCCTTCCAAGACTCTGATCGCTGGTCAAGACTACGAATAATGTCCGGAGCTAAATCGAGGCATGAACCCTGGGTCGCTGACGATACGCACTTCTTCCAGGTATTCTGCTTGAGGTGATTGTACAACAGCTTGACCAAGTCCACCTTCTTCTCCGCATCTGTCGTTAGCCCCAGCTCATTCATCTGCTCGTGGAGCTGGTTGGCCGTCTTCTTGTTCAGTTCAACTTTGGTTACCTTCTTCTGCTTCTTCGGGACATGGCGTGCACACGCGAATGTCCCGTTGGAGGCATGTTCGTATCGTGCGGCTGTCGCACATTTGTGGCACTTTACGGCTCCGACACCGGCAGACTCGCCGAGAACGTCAATGATGTTCCAGTCTACAATGCGAACATCCGCACGCGTGGTTCCTTCGATGACGCAATAGGCGAGGTTGCGCAGTCCGACATCGAACGACACAACCTTCATTAGATGTTTGTTCTTTGTATCTATAAATGCCCTGCGACTGTGTCTCAAACGTGTCGGTTCAACCATTCAGGTTGAGTTGGGTTCGCTACACTACGCCGTCGCCTTTAACAATGACACCAGTACTGTCTTTGAGTCAGCCTTCCCAAACGGGATTCCCCGCTTCGTCAGCAAGTCCTGCAGCTCCTTCTTTGTCTTAGCCTCGAGCGTGTCGGTATCCAGCGGACCCGGCGGGCCGTCGACCACCTCGGGAGCGGCAACCTTCTCAGACTGCCCATCATCCTCCACTGACGCACGGTCGTCCTCCGGCTCAGGCTCCGGCTCGGGGGCAGGGGGAGGTGGCGGTGGTACGGCCTGCTGTTGCTGCTGCATGACCTCCGAGAAGGCCACGACAATGCTATTCATATTCGTAAAGAGCTTCGACTGCTGCCAGTACAGCCAGGCCACGGCACCGATGAGTGCGAAGACGAGCGTGCCGAGAAGAGCAACCGCACCGAGAAGGGGATCAAACGAAGGAAGGAACGACTCCATTTGTATTGCCTTGCGACTGGATTACTGAAAGTGGAACGAGCCACAGGAAAGAATAGCAGACATTAACAAATGTCTCGTATTCTCTACGTTCTGCTGGCACTGCTCGCGTTTGCGTTAGTTGCGTCCATGGCGGCTCAGGCCGCGAAGCCGGTGAAGCTTCCGCCCACGAGTCCGTCGCCGACGGGTGACCACCAGTTTACGACCCCGGCGGGTAACACGCTTCTTTATTGAGCCCGCAGTGGTAGGTTCATCTGACTGAATAACTGCAATATCACGACGACTGAAGAATGCGAACTCTCGACTAGGCCTGTCCCCTCGATACGCCTCCTCAATGTTCACCGAAAGGAACGGGGTTGAACCGCCATTCGCGACGATATCGTCTTGCCGAATAGTACCCTTCAGGAACTTCCCCTTTTCACGCATGCATACCCTTGTACCGTGTGCGAATGTTCCCAGGGGTCGAGTGTCTGGCTCAGTCTTATCAAGGAACTCGCATCCAGCTGGAATTTGGGAATATGCTATGATTCCGGGGTCTTCCATTAGGTATATCCCAGAAATCTTCCGCGTTCAACACAATGCGTGCGTGGTTCAAGTACGCTGGTATCTTCCTGCTTGTGTGTCTGGTGATTGCGTTCTTCTCTCGTGAGCGATTTGAGTCGTCTGCACTCCCTGAGCGGCCCCTCAAGCTGGAGCCGCCCTATGGCAACATTCTGTACACGTCGGACTAGAAATCCTCATCAAACCGCACGGCGTCATTTCCCATGGGACGCGAATAGTCTGACACCTTCTTCTCGAAGAAGTTGGTCTTGCCCTCCAAGCTAATCAAATCCATAAAGTCAAACGGATTCGTCGTACCGTACACCTTGGGAACTCCCAGCTGCACAGCAAGACGGTCGGCCACGAACTCAATGTACTGACTCATCATCTTCGCATTCATACCAATCAGCGAGCACGACAGGGCCTCGCAGATGAACTCCTTCTCAAGCTCCACCGCCTCCTTGATGATGGTCTGAATGAGGGCGGCCGGACGCGGCTCCAGCGTGTGATAGAGTGCGACTGCGAACTGGGTGTGGAGGCCCTCATCGCGAGAAATGAGCTCGTTGGAGAAGGTCAGGCCAGGCATGAGGCCACGCTTCTTCAGCCAATAAATCGAACAGAACGCACCCGAGAAGAAGATGCCCTCCACGCAGGCAAAGGCAATGAGACGGGTGTGAAAGTCGTCGGTCGACTCGATCCACTTCTGGGCCCACTGAGCCTTCTTGCCAATGCACGCAATCGTATTGATACCGTCGAACAGCTTAGCCTTCTCGGCCTCATCCTTGACATACGTATCAATCAGAAGCGAGTACGTCTCCGAGTGAATGCCCTCCATGGCGTTCTGAAACGAGTAGAAGAGCTTCACTGTCTGCGAACTCACCTCACGCTGGAACCGAGACGCCAGGTTCTCCTGGACGATTCCATCCGACCCCGCAAAGAAGGCAAGAACATAGGTCACAAAGTGCTTCTCGTCCGGAGTCAGCTTCGCCCAATCAGCAAGGTCCTTCGAAAAGTCGATTTCCTCCGGCGTCCAGAAGACCGCGACGCTCTGCTTGTACATGCGAAACAGGTGCTGCTCGGACTGCTTGATGGGGAAGAGTGCCATTACTATACCACACGAAAAGTGCCTAAACGAGAAAGTATGTTGATATCACAATGAGTAGTACGACCAACGTTCAGTCGTATTTGCCCTATGTATTCCGACCGGTGTATACGTGGAACTCCAACACAGGGGCCTTTTCCACTCAGTTCAATATGTCCAACGTGGACACGCTGACGGTCAGCACTGCGAGGTTTGGCGTTATCTATGCGGGTGACATCAGTAACAACGTGTACATCGGGAGCAATACTGGCAATTTGCCCGCGTTTGCTGGCACATGTAACACGGTGAGCAATACGGCTGTCGGAATCGGAGCAGCCGCCGCTACATCCAACTCTTCCAACTCCGAGTTCATTGGGTTCCAGGCGGGGGGTGTTACAAAGTCTATCTGCAACTCTGTTGTCATCGGTGTGTCAGCCGGACTGTCCAACTCCAATGTTGTCAACAGTATCCTCATTGGCACTGCTAACTCTACAGGGACTCTCTTTGGAACAACGAATTATGTCGGACTATCCAACATTAGCAACACAATTTGTATCGGTGGAAACGCAGGCGGAACTGGTAATTCGAACATCTTTATCGGGTCATCCAACGGCGTAGGTATGATTGGGTCGTCAAACGTACTCATTGGAAACGGGGTCAACTTATCGAATATTCCAGGATATACCCTCGTGGACGGAGTAACACCCAACCCAAGCTTCTCGAATGCCAGTAACCTGTTCATGGTTGGGTCGTCGAATAACATCCTCATTGCCGGAAACTTTTCGACCGGCGTCGTGTCCATTGGAAGCACCAATACAAATGCGAACGTCTGCAATGCTGGAGTTGGTAATTCTCTTGTGTCGAACACAGTGCCGAATCTCACACTGGATGTCTCCAAATGGATGCGTGTTCAGAATGGACTGTCGATTGGATGCGACCCGAATCAGGGATATACGCTCGATGTGGTCGGAAGTTTCAGGGCCCAAGATGGATATGGCCAGATATACATGTCGAATGCCTTCGACATCGGCGACGGAAATGGCCCGCTGCCAACGAACGCTGTTGTGAATATCAATCCCACGCGCCCAGGTGGCACAATGACCGTCATTGTCGGAGGTGGTGTACGTGCAGCGTCTGCCGCGGTCACGGGTCAAGTGTCTGCTTCAAACGTCGTTGTTTCGAATCAGGTGTCTGCTGCGACTGGATACTCGTCCGTACAGAGTGGCACGGCCGGTGTGAGCCTTGCCGGATCTACCCCGGGTCCGGCTGGCTTCATAACGATTCCACTGAAAAATAACGGTCTTGTCACAGTGTTTGCGTATAGCAGTGCGACGTCACCTGCATACGTGTACAGTGCGTCCTACCTAGTAACAAATTACGTAAGCAACGTGGCCTGGCCCGCAAGCAACATCATGACAATCGTCGCCACGCCCAACTTCTCCGTTGTCGTTTCCAACGCCAATATCACAATTTCAAACAGCTTCTTGGGAAATGTCACAATGTTCTACAATGTCACCTTCTTCCCTATCGGATAAGCTTCTCTGTCATCTTGCGAATCGAGACGGAGGACACGCCCGATGCAGTTGAGACCTCCGCCAGTCGACCGCCCAACACATGGGAGATCACGCCAGCAACAATGGTCTTGGGGGTATGTTCCATCTCAGGCAGCTTGTTCAACAGAAGCAGAATGGCATCGCGGTCTGCGTCTCCAACGCCTAGGTCAGCACAGATACGCTCAGCAATCCCCAGCTGTGTATTCAGAACCGACGAGACCTCGCCGTCGAATCGACTCAGTCCCTTGCACATGGCACGGATTGAGACATGGAAGAGTGCCGCCACCTCCTCGTGGGTTCGCGTTGCATTGTGCTGACGGCAGGCCGTGAAGACAGATCCTGCCATCAAGGCTCTACGAGTTTCTCCTCGGGACTTGCGGGCATCCTCCACCTGCTTGAACAAGGCACAGGCATCGTGAATAATGGCCTTGGGCAATCCAATCCTTCCACACGATGCCTGAATCGCATCAAAGATACCCATCCACGAACGCTCACCGTGACTCGAGAACGACCACGATGACAGTTTCGCAATGGTCTTGGACTCCTCCGACTGTCCGGGAATACGACGACGCATCATCATCGAACCGTAGGATGAATCCGGTAGGAGTTCATTCGTGACCCCGCCGGTGCGGGAGGGGTCGTCCTCGGTGTTCGAGTAGATTCGCCACTCTGCACCTTCGTCGACAATGCTCCCCAGAATCGTTCCGCAAATTGTGCAAACACGCTCACCATCAGCACACGTAGTGTCGGCATGGTCACAGTTCATTAAGATGATTCAGTGTGTGAAGATGACTTTTCGTTTTCAGTTATTGTTCATATTCATGCTTGCGAGCATGACTGGGTCATACGGCATCGGACGATACTGTGTCAACAGACTCGGGCGGCCGCGGTTCATCTGCTGCTTGGCCCATGTAATGAGCAGATAGCCGTCATTGACCGGCCATACGCTGAATCCGGACTCGGTGAGCGTGGCTAACAGGTATTCGCGGGCTTCCGACAGCTTGAACAGTGGATATCCAAACACAAACTTGGGAATTTCAAAGACAATGTACGGTGCGTCAGGCGAGTGAATGGCCTGCTTCTTGATTTGGGCGTAGATTTGAGCCAGCACTGGACGCATGGCGGACATCCGACGTTCTCGCTGGTTCTCCTGCTCCTGAATAACGTCTCTGGCTTTCAACATGCTTACTTCTGACTACTAGAATGTTCCGCTCGATTGGACTTGGCGGAGGTGGAATTCGCGGGTTCCTTATTTTGGGGGGACTGAAAGCGATTGAGGAAGTACAGGGCAATCTGAACTTTCCCGACGGTGTCTACGGGTGTTCGGTGGGGGCGGTGATTGCCACCGGCGTGGCCTTTGGATTGACGTACAAACAGATAGAAGAGGTGTGCATAAAATATGTCAACACCTCCGCATTTCTGCCTTCGTTTCGGTATGCGACGATTCTCGCCTTCATGCAGAAGAAGGGATTGTTTACGCAGGACTTAATGGAGGAGATGTTCCTGAAAATATTCGATGAAGTTGGAATCGACCTGCGTGGAAAGATGATTTCCGACGCACCGCAGAAGCTGTATCTTCTCGCATCGAATATCACGACACAGCGACCCACACTGCTAACCGGCAACATCTCGCTGTTGGCAGCGATGAAGGCGTCGTGTTGTCTGCCCTTTATCTTCCATCCTCAGGTCATTCACAATCAGCTGTATCTTGATGGCGGCATCTACGCGGAGAACATGTATGATGCCGTCCCCAAGGGAACGTTGGTGCTAGACATTGCTCACATCAAGCAGTCCATCTTTCCCTCCACGCTCGAAGCCATTTCGGTCTTTGATATGGTTCGCACACTGTGGGCGGGACTGCGTTCAGTCCGCGTCCACGCCGATGCGGTGAACTTGAATATCGATGGAATCTATTTGCTTGATGAGCTGAAGGACGAGGACAAACTTCGCATGATTGAGGCGGGCTACTCACAGACGATGCGGTTCCTTACCAAGCGTACGGCGAAGGAACTCCATAACATTGTCGTGAGTGACAGCTTGGTCGAAGTCGTAGATGCCGTTTGAGGTCTCCAACTTGATGGTTGGGTAGCCTGCCACCTCGTAGAGCGACGCGGTCTTGGGGTCCTTCTCGGCATCGACGCCGACGGCTTCAACCGTGGTCTTGCCAAACACCGGCGATGTCTTCAACTCTGCCTCAATCTGCTCCCACTCCGGCATGGCCTTCTTCGAATACCCGCACCATGTTGTGTAGAAGAAATACAGCCGGGCAGTGTTCCCCTTAACCTCTCGCTTCGGCTGCGTCTTCCAGAAGCGATACACTACTGCGAAGAAGAGGACGAGGAGAGCGACTTGGACCCACATTGTTGAAGGAAGCGAGAAATTCTACGTTGCTTTTCGTACCAGATGCGATAGGCCTCTTCTGGACTCACCTCCTCCTTCATCTGTATCCACGCCACGTCCGTGGTCATGCGTTCGGGTTCATACGGCCTCGGACGGATTTCCATCCAGCGGCTGTGAAAACGAATTACTGGGTTCATTGCGTGTAGAATGTAAGGTAAGAGTAAATGGAACTCGCGGGCAAGATTCTTCTTGGGGTTGCGGTCAATTACGGGGTTCACTACGCAAGCATGGCGGCTCACAACTGGGTGTGCATGCCGCATGGGTTCAGTGATATTCTCAAGGGATTGGTTGTAACCGCGAGTCCAGTGTGCTCAACACTCCTCACGATTGGCCAGACCACGCAGTCTGGGTATGCGACACTAGTTACGAGTGCAGTGACAACGGCAGTGGTGAATTCTATCAACCTAGTTACATCTTCAGCCCCCCGCTAGGGAAGCCAACCAGCCCGGCGCCGATACCGAATCCAGCACCCGTGCGAGCCGACGCACCGACGCTCGGGGCGTAGATGTCGAGGATGGCGAACGTGGCTGTCGCGACAAGGGCGATCATGCCAACCTCCGACGCCTTGAGCGTCTTGCCCGGCAGAACATACGCCGCAATGGCAACTGCCAATCCTTCAAGGGCGTACTTTACTAAACGCATAAGCAGGTCGCTCATATCAACACCAGACGAGGTCGGCTTGGGCTTAGAATCAGACATTTGTTAAGAACGTGCGACAATTTTTACATGCCAGACGAAGCCGGTGTGTAAAACTTGTATCCAATGATGACAACCGCAGCAAGCCACACACCCCACCACGGGACAAGCCCCGACAGGAAACGCAGAACAACCCAGAATACGAGGGCGTGAACCAGGGCGGTCACAATGTCACCGTGAGCACTGTTGGGGAGGGAGAGGAGGACACCGGGGGTCAGCAGGACAAAGAGGAGTGCGGTTGTCAGGAGGTCATACATTTATGAAAACGGAACATAAATTTAGCCTGAGATAAGTAGGCATGAACGTTCGTAGACGTAATATGACAGATGACGAGTTCTGGGAGTGGTTTGAGTCGAAGCTGACAACAACGGATACTGGATGTAAGGAATGGTCGATGTGTAGGTTCGCACAGGGATATGGTGTGGTCAGAATGGCAGGTAAGAACATAAAAGCACATCGTATGTCTTTAGAACATGCTTTGGGTCGACCCCTGGGTGATGGAATGCTTGCACTCCACTCATGTAACAACCCACAATGTTGCAACCCAGACCATCTTCGCGAGGGAACGCTTCAGGACAATATGGACGACAAGGTAAGGGCAAATCGACAGTCCCGCGGCGAGACAAATGGAAAGGCGAAACTTACACTCGTTCAGGTGAATGAAATCAGACAGAACCCAGACGTACTCAGTCAGCGTCGTCTTGCTGGACTATACGGTGTACAAAGGGCATGTATCGCCAAGATACAACGCGGAAAAACCTGGAACTTACATGTAGAAGCTTAATGTAACACAATGCCCCGCGAGCCGTATACTCTTCCGAAGACCGAGGACGATGGAACCCCTGTTGATTTTTTGGATGAGGACCCGGAGATCCCGACTCAGAAGTACTGCATCATCTCCTTCATCAGCCCGGAGAAGGTGATCAAGCAGAAGGAGCACTTCATGTTCGAGAAGTTCATCGAGTGGATGGACTACGAGTGGAAGATCAAGGGCATGGAGAAGTTCATGGCCTTCCTCGCGACCAAGTACAGCCTCAAGGTGGACGACCTCTTCAAGGATGCCCAGGAGTTCACGAAGGTCCACAATGCCGATGTGAAGTCGACGGACGTCAAGGAGCAGTTCGCAGTGTTCCAGCTCAAGAATGAGAAGGACCTCCAGGAGATGTATGACAACAAGGTCGAGTTCCAGACGAACATGCGTGGTGTCAAGGTGCGTCGTTGCTTCGCGTCGGTCGAGGAGACCCAGATGTTCGCCAAGGTGCTTCAGCGTCGCTACCCGAAGGACAATCTGTACATTGGCAAGGTCGGTGCGTGGCTGCCGTGGGACCCCTCGGAGCATCTCATGCCGGAGGTTGAGTATGCTGAGAAGGAGCTGAACGAGCTGATGCGTCGCTACAAGGAGAACGAGGTCAACAAGGAGATGTTCTTTGCCGACCAGCGTGAGGAGTCCATCAAGAAGCAGAAGGAGGAGAATGAGCGTCGTCGCAAGGCGAATGCTCTGGAGGCGGCGGGCGTGAACCGTGCGAACACGGGCGGTGCGGCTCAGCTCGAGGATGTCGTCTCGGCTGCATCCATGCCCGTTCACCCGTCCGAGGGCGTGCTTCGGGAGTAACGCAGTAATTTGTTGGGAATGAACAATGGCTGACTTTGAAACTAAATTAGAAGCCGCGATTCGCAATTACCATCCGTCGAAGTCAGCCGGTCGTCGTCGCTACGGAGGCGTAGTTGAGCGACGTGGGTCTGTTGCCGCGGCGGCTGCGGCCGAAGAGGCCACGGCACACCTCAGTAGTGCAACAGACTCTATGATACAGAGGGTTGGGCAGGCAAGTGAGTCGGCGGCGTCAGCGGCGGGCTCGGCACAGACGTGGGTAGGCGCGTGCAAGGATGCCCTTATCGCGAAACTCAGGGCGGCTGTTCACGACAACCCTGGAAAGGTCGCCGCTGCGGCCACGGCTATGGGCACAGGACTCTATGCATATGCGGCGGCTAATATCGATAAGATTATCCCTACCGCCACACGTATCGCCAATAACTTTATCGCCACGTCCACCATCCCCGAACGGGCGGCGGATGCGGTTCCTGCGGCAATCTTTACGTTTACTGTCTTTGCCGTGACCGCATGGATGAGCGACCACCCGGATGCAGCTGTAGACGAAGAAGCCGTTGGCGAAGTGGTTGCTGCCGGAGAGGAGGCCGCGGCCGCCGCAGCTCCCGCTGCACAGGCTCCTGGTGAAGTGGTTCGTGCAGGATTAGACGCCGAAGATGTCTTTCCCCCGGGAACAGATGAAGAGGCCGCACGGTTGGCCGCGGTGGCACCTCCAGCAGGTGGTCGTCGTCGTCGCACTAGGAGGCACCGCCACCGCCGTCCTTCCGCACCCACACGGAAGGTGCGTTCTTCTTCTTCGCGGCGTTCGCGTCCCACTGGTCGGCGGCAAGGATAGCTGAGTTGAACGGTTGATTGTTAGCCCATAAGGACGCATCACACATGTGGAATGGCGGATGGTCTGCGGCCTTGTACCAAAACACCTGGTCCTCCAACTTGTTCGAGGACACGTTGTTACAAATCACCAGGCACTCGTAATTTTCCGTGCATTGGTCCATGAAGGTGCAGAACATCTCAAAGGTCGGAAACATACCTGCGTAATTCTCGTAGATACGACGACGGTTTCCGAGAATGTTCTCACGCAAAATAAAGACAAAGTCCACGTTCGTTCGCAGGTTTGGCGTGATACCTAACGGATACTGCATCGTAATGATAGTCATCATATCGATATGGCGTCCATTCATGAAGACATAGCGAGTCGACTCCTCCTTGATCCAGCTGGAATCGTACAAACAGTCATCCAGAATCAGGAAGGCCCGCGGGTCAATGGACGAGCTCCCGCCTCCGGCATTCTTCGCCTTATTACGATTCTGCTTGACGTTCATCTGTCGCTTGATGACGTTCATCACAATCTGAGGCGAATACTTGTCGTGAATGAACTTCGAGGGAACCATGTGCTGGAAGAACTCGTTGGCTACCTCTGTTCCTGAAATCACCGTGCCAACCGGGAACTCATGCTGTGTATTGAAGAGGATATCGCGAACCAAGAACGACTTGCCGGTATCCTTCTTTCCGATCACGACGATCATCGGACTCTTGCGAGAATCAATCTCGCATCGGTCTTTGAGCATGTCAATGTTGAACTTGCGAAGCTGGAAGTTCATCTTGTGTTGACCCGCAGAAAGTGTTCTGCGTCTGCTTACGATGTTTCATTACCCCGCACTCAACACAATGGTGAAAGATTTGAGGACCCAGTCCGTCGACCTCCGCCTTCATCGCGTACCCAAACTGAAGGCCGATGCGTGGAATCTTGAACACCCGCAGCCCTTCTTTCCGTCGCTGGAGCAGCTGTTCAAGACAGAAAAGTTGACGTCCATGTCTGAGTATGGAATCAAGTTTCCTGAGGAAGTGGAGGCAGTCGTAGATGCTGACCATATCAAGACGACCAAGGGGCAGACACTGCCTGTTCACCGCAAGACCACCATGATTCTGAGTCCATTCAAGACCATGAAGGGAGAGTACTCGGCACCTGGACTGCCTAAACCCGCAGAGACGGCAAGGGGCTACTCCGAGCAGATGCAGAGCCCGCACACGGCTGCCTATGTAGGTGCGTTAGCATCCGCAGTCCTGTCCGTGTCGGAGTGCGAACACTTTCCGCGTGTGTATGGTCTCTATGCGGCAATGGCGACCAAGCACGAGGTCAATATTTCGGATGACTATGAGGAACTGTGTGATCGCAAGTGGTTTGTTGACAATATCGGCAAGACGTTTGAGATGCGTCTGCGTGGTGCGGGCGGGGAAGCCTTTACGCACACTCGCGGTCAGCGTGTTGCGGTTCAGGTCGGTGAGGACATTGAGTTAATCACGGAGGACGTGCTGGCCGACCCTGTGGCGGAACCGACGGTCATGGGTGTTGTGGAGGAATATGAGATTCCCACCGAGTCGGAGAGCGATGACGAGGACTCAGAGGAGGAGGATGTGTTTGATATCGAGTCCTGCGGATGCTCGGACAGCACAGTGGAGGCGGATGGCGAGTCTACGGTGAGCGAGGAAGATGAGGACTTTGCCTGGGCAACCTTTTCCGGAGTGCCGGTTGTGACGACCGTCATGGAGAAGTGTGCGGGGACCTTCTACGACCTCCTCAAGACAAGCAGTGACCCGGCACATCACACGGCCTGGGTGGCCCAGATTGTCTTTGCTCTGGCGTATGCTCAGCGAACGTTCGGGTTTGTCCACAATGACCTCCACGGGAACAATGTGATGTATGTGCCGACGACTGAGGAGTTCCTGGCCTACAAGCACCATGGGGTGACATATCGCGTTCCCACCTTTGGCGTGCTCATCAAGATTATCGACTTTGACCGTGCGTCCTTCTCGGTGCGTATGACGGGAATGAAGGAGAGTCGGTTCTTCATGAGTTCGCAGTTCAAGGATGATGAGGAAGCGGCGGGGCAGTACAACATTGAGCCGTTCTACACGAACACACATCCGCGTATTCCCCTGAATCCGTCCTTTGATTTGGCTCGCTTTGCATCGAGTATGTTCTGGGATATGTTTCCGCTGGGGCCGAAGCAGGAGACGACTCATCCACTGTTTGAGATGTTCAAACACTGGACGACGCTTCCGGACGGCTCGTCTGTCATCTTCCGCGCAAAGGGTGACAACCACGACCGCTACCATGGCTTCGATTTATACAAGGCGATTGCGAGGAACTTGAAGGAATCCGCTGTTCCCCGAAAGGAACTGCTGAAGTTTGGTCAGTATGTGGGAAGCGTCCCGCCGGGAACTCCGGTGCTGGTAATCGCGGAGTAAATTACTTCATGCCGAGCGTCTTCCACACCGCCTTGTGCGTGAGGGCCCACACGACGCCGAAGACAACCGCGTGCGTCAGGGCGACGGTGAGGCGCGAGCCACCGGGCGGCAGGGAGACAAGAACACCCGGGGTCAGAACAAAGAACAGGACGGCGGCGTACAGGGACATGAACATTTTGTTTATTCATCCAGAAAGTTTTAGAACGACGGCTTGCCGGTAAACATATCCTGCACAGCCGTCACCATGGGCTCGGCCGCATCGGCGCCACCCAGGGCATAGACAACTCCGGCCGTGAGTACACCGGCACCGCCACCCACCTTGGCGGCATCCGTTACATCAATCGGCTGCTCCTTGCCACGACGATCCACTACATACAGAACAATTGCCACCACCACCACCGCCCCCACAATCATGCCATACGTGTACAGCTCGGATGTCATTTGTTTCGGAGTCCACTTTTTTCTACTCACAAATTGAGCGAGACTGTTTCGCTGGGCTCGAGCTTGACAGAGTCGTCGTCATCCGTCTCGAATTCCGAATCGTCCAGCTTGATGTCCTCGCCGAGGGCAATCGCCGGGGCTTCGTCTTCCTCGTCCTCCTCCTCGTCGAACTGAACTGCCTTCGGCGGCTCGGGAGGTGCCTCCACGAGAGCCGGAGCCGGAGCCGGAGCCGCAGGTGCCTCCGGTTCGGCCGCCGGGGCCTCCTGTGCCACAGCAGACGACTGGCTCTGAAAGTACGCACGGCTGATATCCTTCCACGGGATGAAGCTGTCGATGACCTCATTCATCGCAGCTCCAATCATCGTCTCAATCTCGCGACGATTGCGGGCCTGCTGCTCGGACATGACGCCTACCGTCTTGAACAGATACGCCGACGACCATGCAAGACGTGCCGACTGGTTGTAGAGCTTGTGGACAAAGGTTCCCACCGACGGGCGGTTAAAGTCAATGTCAACATGTGCCTTCTCCGCCTGCTGCAGCGTAGCGAATGCACGAATGTAACTGACAAACACACCAAGCAGAAGGTCCTCCAGATACTCGCACTTGGACGCTACGATGATGCGCTCAACCTCCTTCTGGAGGGTCTCCGGGCTCCACTTGGGAATCTGCGTTAACAGATTCTGGAATGTCTTGAGAATCTGGTCGGTCTGTCCGTTGCGGTCGCACGCACCCTTGGCCGAATCATAGATGCTCCAAAGACCATCGGCAACGTGCGGGACAAGCACGCGGGTCAGGTTCTCGCGAAGAGTGGACTTGACGAATTCAGTGCTCATTTGTTTACAGACGAGTCAATGAGTTTCACTAAACCGACGCAGATGCCGACGTTCGTTCTTATCCTCATGATTCGCAACGAAGAGAAAATCCTGAAGCGTTGTCTGGAGGCGGTGGCTGACGTCGTGTCTGCGTTCTGTATCTGCGACACTGGGTCGACGGATGAGTCCTGTGCGATTGCGACCGAGTTTCTGAAGACACACGATGGTTGTCTCACGCACGAGCCCTGGAAGGATTTCGGATACAACCGCACAGTCAGCTTTCAGAACGCACAGAACTATCTGAAGAAGACCGGGTGGGACCTGACGGATACCTTTGGTCTGCTACTGGACGCGGATATGGTGTTTGTCCCAGGAACCCTCAAGACACAACCGCTGGAGCGGTCTGGGTACACGGTGATCCAAAAGGCGGGAACGCTCGAGTACCCCAATGCCCGCATTGTTCACATGGAGCATCCGTGGACGTGCAGGGGTGTGACCCACGAGTACTGGGATGGTCCGACCAAGAGCCTTCCGCTCTCCGTGTGCCATATTGACGACCGCAACGATGGCGGATGTAAGGCAGACAAGTTCGAGCGAGATATCCGTCTTCTCGAGCAGGGGCTGCGTGACGAGCCGGAGAACGGGCGGTACATGTTCTACCTGGCTCAGACGTACAATGGTGTTGGTCGTCTGAAGGAGTGCATTGCCATGTACAAGAAGCGGATTGCTGCGGGTGGATGGGAGGAAGAGCTGTGGTACAGTCACTACATGATTGGCAAGTCATGGCTGGCTCTGGGGAATATTCCGAAGTTCGAACAGTGGATGCTCAAGGCTCACGAGCGCAGGCCGTCCCGCGCTGAGCCGATGTACAGTTTGGCCAAGTACTTCCGCGAGAACTCTCAGCACCACAAGGCATATCATTACACACAGATTGGACTGAACATCCCCATGACAGGCGACGCACTGTTTGTGGAGACGGATACGTACAATGGCCTGTTCGAGTACGAGGCCACCATTCTCTTCTATTATATTGGGCAGTGTCGCCGCGGCCTCGATGAGTCGGTGAAGTATCTCCTTAAGGACCGCCCCCACCAGGACAATGTGTATACCAACATGCACTTCTATATCGAGCCGTTGACCTTCCCATCCAAGGCTCATCCGATTGACCGCGACCTGTTCGGCGAGGACTACCATCCCACGTCGGTGTCCATGGTGCGAGTGAATGGCAAGGTCATGCACAATGTTCGCTTTGTGAACTATTCCATCAACCCTCAGAATGGCAGTTACCTCATGAAGGAAAACGGTGTGGTCCGCGAGAACTCGACGGTGCGAACGCAGAATGCATTCTACAATCCCGAAACAGGTGAGACAACGAAGATGCGAGATGACTCTGTCGCACTGACTCGGAAACCGGGAGCTCACATCGTGGGACTCGAGGATGTGCGCGTCTATCACTCGAAGGATGGAACTCTCAAGTGTACCGCGACCTCGTGGGGGTACACGGATAAGATTCGCATCTTCCGGTCTACATACGACCCCGTTCAGGGCCTGTATACGGACTGTTATATGATGGACTCTCCTGGGAACCAAGAGTGTGAGAAGAATTGGTTGGCGATTGAGGGGACAGATGACGTGATTTACAGCTGGAACCCGCTCCGCGTCGGGACATTCCAGGGAAATGAGCTGGCCGTCCATGCGATGCACGATACACCGTGGTACTTCAAGCATTTCCGGGGTTCGGCGGTGGCCTTCCAGCCTCCTCAGTATCCTGGCGAGACGTGGGCGCTGATTCATACAGTTGAGTACTGCCAACCTCGCAAGTACTTCCATTTGTTCGTGCGTCTCGGCGAGAATTACAGGGTAAAATGTATTAGCCGTCCCTTTGTCTTCCGGGCCAAGACGATTGAGTACTGCATCGGTTGCATGCCCGACCCCGCAATGACAACACTCACCTGCATTTTCTCGACGATGGACGACAATCCGCGTATGATTGACATTCCCGTGTCGAGTTTGGAGTGGATTCAAGCGTAGAGCTGACGCCATGACTCATTCGTGACCGCTGCCGTATCCTTCAGAATGTGGCGAGCCGTCTCCACGTCCAGCGTGCACGGCAGCGTAATCTTCTTGTAGAACACATAGTCCTTCGCCGTCTTCTCATCAGCAATACGGAGCAGGTTGATACGCGTCACCAGCGACTCGACGGAGCGAATCAGTGTGCGAACACCCTCCTCGTCCTTGCTGAACTCCTCAATCAAGTACTTCACCGCATCCTCTGTCAGGGTCAACTGGCCCGTCAGCTGAACGCGGTCCAGAATCTGCGGCCACACATACTTGGTCAGAATGTTCTTCTTGTCCTCCGCATTGTATCCCGAGCAGTTGATGACCTGCATGCGGTCACGCAGAATCGGGTGAACCTTGGACTCGTCATTGAAACTGAACACGAACAGGCACTGGCTCAGGTCAAAGTCCACGCCCGCGAAATAACGGTCATGGAACTGCGTGTTCTGCGACCGGTCCGTCAGGTGAATGAGCATGGACACAATCTCATCGCCGTGCGACGTGGTGGAGATCTTGTCCAGCTCATCGAAATACAACACCGGGTTCATGCACCGGGCCGTCATGAGCGAGTCTGCGATGCGGCCGCACATGGACCCCTCGTATGTGAAGGAGTGGCCCACAAAGTTGGCCGAGTCCGAGGCACCACCGAGCGAGAAGAACTCGAACGGACGTTGAAGAACCTTGGCCACACCGTTCTTGGCGATGCTCGTCTTTCCCACACCCGGCGGTCCCTTGAGAGCAATGACATTGCCCAGCGACCCGGGGCTGGAAATCCACTGGGCCAGTGTCTGCATAATCTGCGTCTTGGCGGTGGGCATACCGTACACTGCCTTGTCGAGCATGTCGCGTGTCTCGGCCAGATACTTGGCACACGGCTCCGGGCCATCGGAGAGCTTGACGGGCAGCGTGACCATCTTGCCAAAGGGAATGCGAAGGAACGACTCAACCCACGTCCGCAGCTTGTAGCCCTCTGAGCTATCCATCTCATTCAGGATGTCAATCTTCTTGATGACCGCAGCCTTAAGCGAATCGGGGATGGGCATCTCGAGAACACGGAACTTGAAGGGAACATCGCCCTCCTCAATGAGCGACGACAGCCGCTTCATGTGTTCATTGAGACGACGACGCTTGGACTTGGACAAGTCTCCGAAGTACTCTTCCTCATCCTCGTTCAGCTCGATGGCCGGTGCGTCATCTCGCCTCGACTCGCGGTGCTTCTGGCCACCTCCACCTCCATACTTCTTCTTGAGGTGGCTGATGAACTCGTCCTCGGACTCAGACTCCTCATCCTCTGACTCTCCGATGTGAAGCTGTGCCTTTCCGTCGGTAACGGTGTGGATGTGAAGACGAACACTCACCTTGGATCCCTTGGGCAGCTTGATGATGGGGACATCCTCCTCTTCGGACTCCTCTTCCTCTTCATCTTCCTCGTCTTCTTCTTCGTCGTCGTCATCCTCTTCGTCGACATCCGGCTCGAAGTCCTCATCCTCTGAGGAGTCTGAGTCCGACTCGGCCTTTAAGGTCTCATCCTTCACCCAGGTCGTATTCGTGTTACGCTTGCGAAGATTGTAACGACTAGGCATCTTGCTGCCTCCCGAGAAAAAACAAAGGGCATCCGTTTTTTGACAGGGTATACTAATGAGCGACCTCGCGAGCATCACCGAAGTGGCGGAGAAACAGGCTGAGATGCTTGCGGCTCGCGACGCCGAGGCACCGGCAATTAAAATCAGCACAGTTATTGTTGAAGCCTTTCTGAAGTCGCACCGCGTCCTTTGTTACGGTGGCACGGCTATCAACAACCTGCTTCCCAAGGAGGATCAGTTTTATGGCTCGACGGAGACGCCGGATTACGATTTCTTCAGCGAGACACCTCAGGAGCATGGCGTCATTATCTCTGACCAGCTTGCGGCCAAGGGCATTGAGAGCGTGGAGATGAAGCCCGGTGTCCACCTTGGAACCTACAAGGTCTTTGCCGACTACCACGGTGTGGCGGACCTGACGTTCCTCGCACCGAAACTGTTCGACCATCTATGGAAGGAGAAAATTACTCGGCACGGCATCCACTATGTCCACCCCAATTTCCTTCGCATGTCCATGTATCTGGAGTTGTCGCGTCCCGAGGGTGATGTGTCTCGCTGGGAAAAGGTGTACACTCGCCTCATGTTGCTGAACAAGCACTATCCCATTCTGTGCACGGATGAGCCCAAAGAACCGGACCAGCTGTCGATGGAGCAGAAGAAGGATGTGATTCACATGCTGAAGAAGAACCCAATTGTTCTCCTCGGGTTCTCTGCAGTGTCTCGCCATGAGAAAAAGGCGGTCTGGTACACACCCGTTTCGCTTCTTGCAGAGAAGGAGGAGATTGAGAAGCACACTAAAGGCCACAAGACAATTGTCCACGAAGAGACGGATATCCTTCCGAAGCGAACAGATGTGCTTGACAAGAACGGCGCGGTGATGTACCAGTTCTACGAGACACAGGCGTGCCACAGCTACCACACGACAGGTGACGGGATTCGCATCGCCAGTATCCCGACCACACTGACGTTCTTCCTGGCCCTGGCGTACACGGGAGGCACGAAGGATGAAATCACCCGTTTGATGTGCGTGGCCCAGCGGCTGATGGAGCTGGCGGCTGACAAGCCGAAGCGGAGGTTCGCTCTCTTGACCCCGGCAGAGTGCCTGGGTAAACAGAAGGAGTTGCTGGACATGCGTCGTGAACGCGTGGAAATGTTTGCCAAGATTGGAAAGAACAAGGAGTCTGTTGATTTCGTCCAGTACTTCTTCACCTACAACCCGAAGAACGACAAGACGAAGCGTGCGAAGATAACCGCCCTTCTCAAGAAGACACGGAAGGCACGCCTCACGGGTACTGCAAAGTAACCGGGATTGTATTGGGAACGGTCACGTTTGAACCTGCTCCATTCACCACGGTACCCGTTGTCAAGGCAAACGGCTGTCCGGCCACTGCTGCGCACTCACGGAATCCCTCCTGGACCTGAAGGAGAAAGTTGTAGCTGTTCTGGATACCCTTGGAGCGATAAGCATTCACACCCGAATATCCTGAGCCAGTCGGAATGTTCGTGATATACGCTAAACGCAGCTTTGTCTGTGTCAGTACGTCGGACGCATCACGCAGACGCATGCCCTGGAGTCCACTGAACACTGTGCCATTTTGTCCACCGGAGCTCATTTACTACCCGCTTACATTTTATCGCCCCGTGTACCAGGTCACGTCGAAGTACTGGCCAGAGTCGGGACCATGGACAAGCGAGGTCGGCGGAGACGCAGCGGCATGCGACATGATTTCGGAAGCCGAAAGTGCACGGGAATAATAGGTGAGTCCGCCCACCTGACCGTCGAATCCATTGGAGCCGCCGATGGTTGTATGCGCATCCTCCTGCTTGGGAAGCTGTGTCAGCGTGTGGTGGCGACGAAGAAGTCCATTGATGTAGACATCGACCGTGTACTGGGTAACCACAATGGCAATGTGAATCCACTTCTGAGCGGGAACATTGTCAATAAGCACTGACTCCGTCGCACCGTAGGTGGCCACGGTGACCAGAATCGACCCCGACTGACTTGCCAGGTACAGACCGGGGCAGTCGGCCCGATTGAAGACACTTCGCTGAGTGCCATTTCCATAGGTGAAATCATTTACCTCAAACCAGCCCTCGAAGCTGAAGGTCGCCCCCTCCGGTTGGTTATTGGACCGAGGAAGAGTTGCTGTGGACGTATACGGAACCTTTCCGCTCTGAGTTCCTCCTTGAAGCGGCACGGATGTCGGGTCCGTCGATGTGGATGACCGCCACGCAACGGCACCCAAGACAGCAAGTCCAAGTCCTCCAAGTGCAATCTCCATTGTTCCTTACTTAGAAACAAAGCCCCTCGAAGTGAGACGCAGACCACCTGTCTTCACTTCGGGTTTCTTCGCCGGCATCAGAAGAATCTTAATCCACTCTTCGTACGTATGCGTCTTTTGGTACTCGATTGCCTGTGCGGGTACTGAACGTCCCCCGATATTGTAGATATAGTGAATGCGGCTCGGGTCGGACTGTGTTTCCTTCCGTAGGAACCCTGTCTTCGCAATGTCAATCGTCCACTTCAGGTCCTCGCCACGAGTGGCATCTTCAAACTGAACAAGCTTCGCAATGTCTGCGAGCATCGGATTGAGGTGGTTAGGCGGCCGCACAAACACGCCGTCCACATGGAGCTTTCCACTCAGAGGGATGTCGATGCTGTGCGTAAAGGTGTGCTCGGACATCTGTCCTCGAATCCGCATGACATCCTTTCCTTGCGTGAAGCAGGTCAGAAAGTCCTCGAAGTATGCGTCAGTCACAGAGTCATCATCATCGATGAATGCGGTATACTTGCCCTTGGCATTGGCCAGGAGGTTCCGACGCTTCATGCCCACACTCATTTCGCGGTTGTCGAGTGCCTCAGCGATTTCGAGTCGGAGCCCCGGGCAGATACGGGCAAACTGCTCACGGAGCGTTGCCTTTAACTGTTCACATTTCGCACGGCGTTCGACCAGAGTTGGAATCAGTATCGACAGGTCAAACTCATATGTCTTTCGCGAAATATACGTGCGAAGGTCTTCTTCCAGGTACTTGTTGTTCCGCACATATAGCGAATCGAATGCAACATTGTGGCCGAGGACCGGGTGCCGATGACGAATGATGCATAACGGATTGTAGATTGTCTTTGACTGCAGGGTGGTCTTGCAAAGGTCCGTCAGCTCCGTGTCGCAGTAGAAGCTCTTGTACTCGGGTGCGTACATGGAACCGAATCGTTCATACATGGTACGCCCATAGATGGACAGGGTATTCAACTGAGTACCTTGGAACCCATCATTGAACCACAGGATACAATCGCGGTCTGGGGTCATGCTGCGTCGAATGTACTCATCATATCCGCGAACCTCGGGAATCATATCGTCCGACACCAGGACGACAATGTCCCATGGATAGTCTACCTTCTCAATATCCGCGTTACAAGCCTCAATCTTGGTTGTGCTTGCGCCATAATACAGTGCGTTCCATGCGAATCGATTGAGGACGGCAAAGAGCTGTTGCTGGATGTCGGCTCCAGTCATGGTGACGTCATCTACGTCGCATGAAACGACAACCCCAATCAGGTCTGGGCGGGTAGCCATATCAAGATAGCGTTTGAGTGTTGTTATCAGCTGTCCTGGCCGCGAGCGGCTTGGGCATTTGAGGAGAATTCGCGGTGCAGCCATTATTACTTGGTAGAAGAGAACCAACCCGATACATCCGAGCTCGAGCCACCCACAACGTCCTTTCCGGCACTGTCCTTGACACCGAACACGAACGTGTATCCAAACAGGGAGAGGTTGCTGAGCTGAGAAGCCGCCGCCGGTGTCGAGCTCGAGCATACGGTGCCAGCGCCAAAGAACGCGCCGGCATCCGAGGACTCAATCTTGGTCGACGAGCTGTGAACCGTGCAGACCGAGCCACTGAAGCCACCTCCGCCACCAATGATGAGGTTGCCTGACGCAGGCATAGGCACACCGTCCAGTACCGCGGACTTCTGAAGGCGGCCATTGATGTACACATCCACATTGCGACCATAGGTTGTAATCGAAACTGCGAACCAGGATTGCAGAGGAACATTCTCAACCGTGATTAGCTGGGCAGTTCCGCTTCCCGCGTTCACAGTGTTGATATCCGTTCCCGATGGGTACAGGCTGATGGAAATCTGAAGGGCATTGTCTGTCGGGTGAAGCACGACAGCCGGAACACTCGTACCCGGATTGGTTGAGCTGGTCTGAGCAATCACCGGCTTGGGTTGTCCGAACTTGTAACTCCAGTCCTTGATATACATCCAAAATTGAAGACTTGTGTTTGATCCAGACACGACGGATGGAATGGTTGCGCCTACCTTTCCATCAATCTCCGTAGGAGCCTGGTCCGCAGCCAGTGCGACTCCTCCCGAGGGACCCGCATACCTGCTCGCCACAACGACAAGTGCGAACACTACGACGATTCCGAGAATCGCACCAAAGATGCCCATATAGTTGGTCGGTTTGGGTCCAGAGGGTGCCAACTGAAGGGACAGACCCGGCGGCTTGGATGGAGATGCTCCCATATTTATGCTTTACAAGGGAAAGGTATTCAAGATAACAATGGAAAAACGAACACTGCCTCTACAACGGAGTCAGGCACCAATGTTCTGTAATAACTGTGGGGAGCGAGGTCATGTGTTTAAGCACTGTTTACAGCCCGTGCTGTCGTGCGGGATTGTCCTGGTCAATCAGGCGTCCATGCCGGTGGACCCGAGTACTGTCCAGGTCCTAATGATCCGAAGGAAGGACAGTATGAGTTTTGCGGAGTTTATGCGGGGAAAGTACGACCCAACCGACGATGCGTATGTGGGTCGACTCTTTAGCAATATGACACTCCAAGAACAGACGGCTGTTGTGTGCGAGTCATTTGACGCACTGTGGAATCAGCTGTGGGGTGATGACCACTCGTCTCCGGAGTACATGTTCTCGAAGGACCGTTTCGCTCGTATTGACCGCGAGGGTATGATGCGGAGCCACATGTCTCCGTTCAAGGAACCTGAATGGGGGTTCCCAAAGGGTCGGCGGGTCCGGACCGAGACAGATGTGGAATGTGCGATTCGTGAGTTCAATGAGGAAACCAATGTTCCGCGTGAGGCCTACACTCTTGTCAAGGACATTGTCTTGGAGGAGACGTTTATGGGCCTGAATGGGATTCAGTATCGCCACATCTACTTTGTGGCCTTGCTAACGGCTCCGGAGCGTGTGAATGTGAGTCAAAAGATGACACACATGCAGAGGCGTGAGATTTCCGGAATTGGGTGGAAGACGTTCGAAGAGTGCCGCGGGTATGTTCGCCCTCATCACATTGAGCGAATGGCCATGTTGGATGTGCTTGAGAACATTGTTAAGACGTATGAGAGCACGCCCTGACTCCCAGCATCGTCAAGAGTGCGGTCTGTGTTCCAAAGGCATAGTGGAAGAGTTCGCCGATTATTACCCAGAATAGGAAATGGAGAAGCACATTGCCACCAAACTCCCATGTCGTGTACATTGCGAGCATGAATGTCAGGGTTGTGTCGACAACCGCCACGCCCATGAACCGGATTGCGTGAGCACCCGTGCCAGGTGCTCCAAAGATATTCGCATACGGACAGCCCATTGTATTAAGCAAACCTAAAACGTGCGAGGTAGACTGTGATACAATAGGCGACCACACTCAGTACAAAGACCCACCACCAGACAGGGAAGACGGTGGCTTCCTTATCCTCAGTCCCGAACGGACGAATCCGCCCTTCACGCCCAAAGGCGACGGACGGTTTTATGTAGAGGAAGGCCGCCATCAGGAACAGATAGATGGACACCATCCAGATGCGGTGGTTTTTCCGGGTCAGCGGCTCCATTATCAAATACCAGGTAAAAACAATGTCCTTCGTCCTTCCGAACCGGAAAGCGTTCGCCGACTACATTACTCGCATCTTTCTGAAATACCGGAAGGAAGACCGCGACCCGCTCGACGCCGAAGACAAGGATGCCGACCTGTGCTTGAAGCAGTCGAATGCCCGCGAGATGTTTCCGTATCAGAAGCTGATTCGCGATTACCTGATGATTGAGACCCCGTACCGGGGTATCCTGCTCTACCACGGACTGGGTTCAGGCAAGACCTGTACGTCCATCGCCGTCGCCGAGTCACTGATGAGCTACAAGAAGGTCTATGTGCTGACCCCGGCGTCCCTCCAACAGAACTACCGCTCTGAGCTGCGAAAGTGCGGCGACCCCATCTACGCCTTTGAGCAGCACTGGCGGGAAAAGGCTCTCAATGACCAGTCCCGTGTCGAGGCCAAGGCATTGAGCATCTCCGATGGATTCCTGGACCGGACAGGCAAGTTCTTTGTGACTGTCGCTGGCGAGAACCCGAACTTCAAGGACTTGCCCAAGACGGCTCAGGATATCATCAAGGCCCAGATTGAGGATATCATTGGACAACGCTTCAATTTTATCAACTACAATGGTCTCAGCTCCAAGAACATCGATGCCATTGTTCCGAAACCCGATGCCGAGGGACACTTCCCCGAGAACCCATTCAACAATTGCGTGGTCATTATCGACGAGGTTCACAACTTGATTTCGCGTATCGTCAATTCCTCTGAGATTGCCCGTCGTCTCTACGATGCCGTGTACAAGGCCACAGACTGCAAGATTGTCGGATTATCGGGCACGCCCGTCATCAATCGCCCCAATGAGATTGCCTATCTGATGAACCTGCTGCGTGGTCCGATTGAGCGTATCACCATCCCCTTTGGCAAGGCGGGGGCATGGGACGAGGAGAAGATGAAGACAGCCTTCAAGGCTCTGCCCGATGTGGATACGATTGAGTTCAATGCCGTGAAGAAGTATGTGCTGATTACTCGCAACCCTCCTCACTTTCGCTCCGTGTACAATGAAGCTGGCGACCGCATTGCTGTACAGTACAAGAAGGACATTCCCTTTGTTCCGCTGGCCATGGACTGGGTCAAGACATGGGACAAGAAACTGACCGGCGAGCTTGGGGCTGAGATTGCCGTTGACCGCGTGACAAGCGAGAACCTGGAATGCCTGCCCACCAAGTTCGAGGAGTTTGCCGGGTTGTTTCTCGATGGGCTGAACATCAAGAACCCGCTGCTCTTCGCGAAGCGTATCCAGGGCTTGGTGTCGTATTTCAAGGGTGCCGACGAGCGGTTAATCCCCAAACGTGTGGAGGACGACAAGATGCTGGAAAAGGTCGTCATGAGTCCCGAGCAATTCACGCAGTATCTCGATGTTCGCTTCGCTGAAATCAAGGCTGATGCGAAGAAGGCATTGAGCATGAACGATGATGGTGGGTCCTATCGTGTCATTTCTCGGTTGGCCTGTAACTTTGCCGTGCCGCCCGAGTTGAAGGCTCTGACCAAGAAGGTGGAGAAGGAGTATCGCGACGTCGTCAAGGAAACAGATGTCCCCGACAAGCCGGAGATTCTTGCGGCGTTGAAGGCGAATCCTGGAAAGTACCTGACTGCCAAGGCATTGGAGCAGTACAGTCCCAAGCTGGGAAAGATGCTGGCCAACGTGGAGGCCACGCGTGGCACCGGTGCCGAGTGGCCGAATCAGTTCGTCTATTCGCAGTACCGTCAGCTTGAAGGATTAGGTGTCTTTGCCGCCATTCTCGATGCGAATGGATGGCAGCCCTACAAGATTACCAACAAGAACGGCCAGTGGCAGGAGGACGAGATGGAGGACAAGCCGGCCTATGCCTTCTTCTCCGGCGAAGAGAAGGAGGACATCCGTGAGCTGATGCGTCAGATCCTTAACAATCGCTACGAGAACAACTTTCCTCCCAGCTTGAAGACGAGCATTGAGAAGCGTGGTAAGAAACTGCTGTGCATGCTGATGGCCACGTCAAGTGGCGCGGAGGGCATCACGCTAGCCAATGTCCGTCATGTTCACATCATGGAGCCGCACTGGACCCCGGCTCGTCACGACCAGGTTATCGGTCGTGCTATTCGCATCTGCTCCCATGCGACGCTGCCAATTGACCAACGCACGGTCAAGATTAGTCTGTATATCTCCGTCATTTCGCCGTCTCAGTCCAAGGGCGCGGAAGGTCCAAACATTGTCGCTGTTCGCAAGTCCGATGTGGAGATGAAGCGGTATGAAGGCGACCCAGCTGTGGAGACGTTCATGTCCACAGATGAGTACCTGTATGAGAAGGTGTATGAAAAGGACAAGGTGAATCAGCGAATCTCCATTCTCCTGAAACAGTCGGCAGTGGACTGCGAGATTCATCGCAAACTTCACTCTCGCGAGAAGCCGGCTATTTCGTGTATGCGGTTCGATACCACGGCCACAGGCGAAGACCTGGCATTCAAACCGTCCATCAAGACCGATGACCTGGATGAGACCTATCTTCGCAACATGGTGCGGAAGAAGCGGCGGTTACAGAAGCTGAAAATCAAGGACATTGTATACTTTATGGACCCTGACTCCAAGGAGATTTTTGATGGTCAGGCCTTTGAAGATAACCAGCGGTTACTGCGTATCGGAACGAAGATATCCGACACGCAGATTAAGTACTGGCTGGGGTAGTTACACGGCCGCCCCCCGCAGGTCAGCCAGCCAGCCCGCACACACGTCGTTCCAGGTCTTGAACGTCATCTCCGCTGCCTTGGACTGCATGTCGGCATACTTCTCAAGCACCGCATCCATCGCATCGGCCACGTGAGCGGGGTCAAACGAGGGGGCACACAGACCGAGGGGCATCGCAGCCGCCTGGTAGACCAGCGGACCCGGACGAATGTACTGCGTAACCGTCGTGGGCAGGAAGGAACGGTACGAACCCACATCCGTGACAATCTGAGGAGCACCTGTGTACAGATGCTCGAGCTGGCACAGACCGAAGCCCTCACCGTCCGACGTATTGATACCGACATCGCACATGTTATAAATCTGGTTGATACCCTCATCACTCAGCATGTTGGGTGGGGCCGTATCCACAATGGCCATCCGCTTCGCATACAGATTCGTGTCAAGTCCCGCACGAACCAGCTGGTCATGGAAGATACGCTGAATGTCGTAGTGAGCACCCTTCTGTGGGTCAACCGTTGTCACCATGAGAAGCCACAGCGGCTTGTCCGGATGACGACGCAGAAGCTCCACGAAACCCATGATGGTCAGGTCCTGACGCTTCCGCTGGCTGTTACGGTTGGCGTTCAGGAACACAACCGCCTCGACGGGAAGACCCACATTCTTGCGAAGAGCCGCACGCGTGGCCAGGGGCAGACGAGAGAAGATGGTCGAGTCCACTGCGTGCTCCATCACCTGCGGAATTTCAATGTCCGTACCATACTCTGTGAACGTCTTGGCCCACGAGTCCGTAAAGCAGAACACGCGGTCGGCATTCGTGGTAATCTCCTTCATGAGCGGAGGAGCAATTCCAGAATACACCTGGTCCACATAGAGCCACAGCTTGTACGGTGTCTCGCCCTTCTTGAACTTCATGGCCTGGATGAACCGAGCAATGATCATCGGGTCATTGTAAATCATCACCACATCCGGACCGACCATCTCGAGGTACTCGTGAATCTTGTTGAACCCAAACCCCTCCTCCTTCGGGTCCTCATTGGCCGCCGCATCGTAGGCAACAATACCCTCCGGTGTCTTGCGGATATTCTTCCGCTCGGGATGACGCTGGAATCCAAAGTGAAACGTCTTGACCTTGGGGGCAAGAGTAGCAGCCTGGTTGAGAAGATTGGAGACCACCTTTGAGTATCCGGTAGTCTGGTCGACGTGTGTACTGACGAGAACGAAGCGCATTGTATGGATTCTCTCGGCTCTGTATAAATAGGATGCAGGTCAATTCTGCACAGGATTATCTGTCCGTTCAAAAGCGGCGCATCATTGCTGCTACGTTTACTCAGGACCCTCCTCCTCCTCACCGCCGATACAACTATGTCGTAACGGCTGTTCTGGGGAACAAGGCAGCTGGATACAATCGGTTCGTTGGTCCGGCGACTCTTGCTCCTGGCACAACGCCGGGTGGCAAGACGATTACTTCAACGTGCTGCGTAGTTGCCCAGGGAGCTGTACCTCTCGCAGGTTCTCTGGTCTAAACAATCATATGGATAAGATACAATGCCTGGCGGTTTAATGCAATTGACCCAGGTGGGGGCCCAGAACCACCTGATTAATGGCAACCCATCCATGACCCATTTCAGAGCTGTCTACCGTCGGTACACCAACTTTGCCATGGAGTCTGTTCGCATGGATTTTTCAGCAGCTAACCTGGACTTGAATGGAACTTCCAAGCGAACATTCAGCTGTCGCATCGACCGCTATGCCCAGCTGCTTCACGATACATATCTGTTTGTTACGATGCCTGACATCTGGTCGCCGATGGTGCAGTTACCCACTGTGAACGGTCAATCGGTAAAGCCCCCATCTGGATACGACAGCGGATGCAGTGCACTTGGCTACGAGTTCCAGTGGATCAAGAACATCGGGTACAATATGATCGACCACGTGGACCTGGTGGCGAACAATGTGGTCATTCAGAGCCTCACAGGTGAGTGGCTCAAGATGTACTCGTACATGACGCACGATGCCGCCAAACGTCGCGTTGTGAACCAGATGGTGGGCAATGTGCCTGAGATGTACGACCCTGCGAATGCGTATGACCGGGTCAACCAATACCCTAACGCAGTGTCTCCGGCCTCGCTGCCGACGACCATGCCCTTCACAGTCACGCCGGAGCCGTCCATTCGCTCTCGTCAGCTGGTGATTCCTCTCCACTTCTGGTTCGCGGAGAACCCGGGTCTGGCACTTCCGCTTGTGTCGATGCAGAACTCAGAGACCTACATCAATGTAACACTGCGTCCTCTGAACCAACTGTATACAGTGATTGACGTGAATCCCGCGAATACTACCTATGGACAGCGTATCCAGCCCACGGGCTCGTATCCCATCGGTCTGTTTTTGACCCCACCGACCATGGCAGGCGTTTCATCCTCCGCGGCAGTTACGACCTTCTATGCGAATCCCTATCTGGAAGGCAACTTCATCTACCTGACCGACATGGAGATGAACCAGCTCGCAACCGCTGACCAGACGTTCTTGCTCAAGCAGGTGACTCATGTCATCAAGGAGGGTCAGTATGGTGCGAACACGGACCTGGAAATCCCCATGTTCAACATGGTGACCCGCATTGTCTTCGTCGCCCAGCGGTCGGACAAACAATCGATGAACGACTGGGACAACTATACGAATTGGCCGAGTTCGAACCGCGCCCCCTTTTCGGCTATAACTCCGGCGATAGGTGACCTGTTGTACTCGTCTGGCCAGTATCAGATTTCATCAGTGTCTCCACGCGATGCAGTTGTGGATGGTCAGCTGCTGTTCGATGGCAACGAGCGATTCAAGACGAAGCCAAAGACCTACTTCTCTCTGCTTCAGCAGTACAAGCACACAACCGGTGAACAGCCGTCTACGCTTCCGGGTGTCTACATGTATTCGTTTGCCCTGAACAATGACCAGTATCAGCCCAGCGGCGCTCTGAATGGAAGTATGATCAATAAGGTCGTTCTTCGCGTCTCTCTTCAGCAACCACTGCCAGTCTCCGTGACCGCTGCCTCTCAGGGCGTAGTCTGTATTCTGAAGTCGACTGCGCTCAGTCAGAATCCAGTGGTGATTCCACCTGGAGACCTGTTGCCGCAGGCGGATGGGTCGTACTTGTACACGCCCGACCAGGTGATTTCCATCGTTCCGTCGATTGCGAATAACAACATCATCTTTTTGTACACGTATACCGTCGGTGTGTACGTCGAGTCCATTAACTACTTGCGTATCGTGAGCGGTCTCGCAAATCTCGTATTTGCTACTTAACAATGGGCGAGGTCAAGTTGACGAAAGCCGACTACATTGTCGGTACGCAAACGCTCGACGTCCGAGATATCCTCGAGAAAATCAAAGCAGAAAATTACGGAGCAATCGAACTGCCCATGGCCAAACTCGATGCGGATTTGCGGAAGGATAACCGCATTGTAACGCCCGCAGATGCGGAGGCCTTGCGGTTGACTCCTCCTCGACTTGTTGTGGATTACACCGATGAAAAGGGTATTCCGCATCACATCGACAAGGTTGGATCCGCTCAACCGCCTCCTGTTCCCACAAAGGAGAAGTTCGAAGACGGAGGTGACAAGGTGGCAATCGGTGGGCGGTCAGTGTTTGGTCGGCTGATTCAGACCCCTTCTGAAATCTTCAAGGACATGGGAATGTTCGCAGCCAAGGGTTCGTTCCTCTTTGGATTTGCCCTCTTCTGGACCGTGATGGTTATTTGGACATACACTCAGTGGACCTACATTGGCATTGAACTCACGCCGATGGAAGGAGCCGCGGGCGACCCGACCAAGTACACAACGGAGAATCTCGGTATCTTCTCCAAGTATGTCGTTGGACTGACCGCACTGGTCATGGGTGCCCTCGCCGCACTGTGCGAGTATTCGAAGATTAATGCCACGCTCGCAAAGTATGTTGGAGGTACACCCGTCTATGGATGGCTGATGCGTGCGATCATGACAATCACAACTGGGTTCGCACCTATCGCAGGACTCTTCCTTCAGCTGATGATTTGGTTCACAGTGGTTCGGCCGATTGAGGCCCTGAAGAAGAACCCCCATCCGAACAGTCTCACAATGCTCAGCGTGGATAAACTTGGCAAGTTATAAGGATGCTGATTCAACTTCCCTGGTTGGTGGCTGGTCTGTTGACAGGATTCGTGATTGGAACGGTGTTTATTCCGCCGACACGCAAGTCGGTCGGTGTTCCGAAGCCAGGTGACCGCGAGGTATTCCACACGGACACTGGATGTGTTCGCTTTGAGTCGACCGAGGTGCCGTGCACATCCGAACCCGACTCTCTGAATCTCCTCGCATCTCAGAAGTAATGAAGGTGCCCATCACCAATGTGCTTCACCGCGGAGCACCCTTTTTTTCGTTCATCATCGGCCTGGGGTTGGCGGTGCTGCTGTTCCACCGTAGCTTTGGAGTCATGAAGACCCTGGCTATGCCTGTCAGCGAAGTGACAAGTAAAATCGTCAAGGCCGATGGAAAGTGCTACCGCTATCGCGTGGAAGACGCTGAATGCGAAATCCCGTCTAGTTCATAAACAATGGAAGGCTCCACATCGTTAGACGCTCTCCTCCCGAGTCCGCAGGGTCCGCAGTCTGCTCCGCCGGTGTATCCCGAGGCCAGCGGTCCGGGTCCGAGCACCACTGGGTTCGCTCCGTCGTTCAAGCCGTCGCTGCCGGCCATGACCTTCATGTTTCGCAACCTCCAGCTGTATGTCGCCTTCTTTGTGTCCACATTTGTGCTGTCTCTGGCCACGCCCCGTAACCTGCTCCTCCAGTACATTCCCTCGGCATACACGTCCAATGGCGTGGTCAGCTACCAGGGTGCCGCGGTGCTGAGCGGTGCGTCGGTGGTTCTTGCCCACTTTGTGAACATCGTTATCTCAAGCTTTCTCGGATAGTGTGTGATCCACACAATGCAGTGTCCGCCGGCGTGGGTCTATCCCCGTATCCTGCTCGGCGCTGGACATCAGCTAACTCCGCTCTTTACTGCGAAATATGGCATTACCCATGTGGTCAATTGTGCGTTTGCGAACGATTGTCCAGTGTGGTGGAGAACGAGACATCAGGGAAACTATGCGGAACTCCACGCCATCGACTCCATGGCTGTCAATATCTTAGATTGGTACCCCGAGTTTGAGAATTGGATGCGGCTCTTTCTGCGGTCAACCAATGGAACGGTCTTTGTCCATTGCAAGGCAGGTGTCAATCGCTCGGCCTTCTTGGTCTTGACGTTTGTATCCAAGAACTTTGGCATCGACTTCCGGACACTGCTGTCAGCCGTCCGGAAGCAGAGACCGATCATCTGCGACAATTCTGCTTTCATGAAACAAGTGGAAGACGAACTATATGGACGTGTTCAGGGTCCGGAAAACACGGGAAGCGGACTCCACGTCAATGGGGACGCTTGATTCTGTCCATCAGGACGTTGTGAATGGGTTACGGGACGCGAAGTCTCATGATACCGCACTGGAGACCGAATTGGCCACTTTACGTGCTCGGGTCGAGTCCTTGCGTGCGTCCAACGAGATTGCCGATGTTGTCACGTGTTCCGGGTGGGAGGCCCGCATTCGCGAGATTGAAGCCGAACTAGCCCAAAAGAACCCACTGGAGGACTATTACTTGAAGAACATGGACATCCTGATGGATTATTACAATCGTCCGGATGCCTCGGCTCAACCCGCACAGACACCCAAGGATGCGGCGACGTTCATGAAGTTCTTTGCGGCAAGCGTGCCATCCGAGTCAGTGGGTGCGTCCAAGAAGCGGATGTTTGACGAGTATGTGTCCCGCATGAAGCTGGCCAACAACCCGGAGGCTATGCAGCAAATGACGGAGCATTGTGTTGGGTGTAACGTGGCCCGTGAGGAGATTAGCTCAGAGGGCATTCTGGTCTGTCCGAAGTGCGGGTCTGAGGAGTATTCGCTGGTCGTGTCCGACTTTCCGTCCTTTCGCGACCCGCCCAAGGAAAGGAACAATTACGCATACAAGAAGATTAACCACCTCAATGAGATTCTGAACCAGTTTCAGGCCAAGGAGTCGACCATGATTCCCGAGGAGGTGATGAACGAGGTGGTTCTGGAAATCAAGAAGCGGCGAATTGCGAACATTGCCGACTTGACGGAGAAGGAGATTCGTGAGATTCTGAAGAAGCTGGGTCGCTCCAAGTTCTATGAGCATGCGGCTCACATTCTTTCGCGGTTGAACGGCAATCCTCCACCCACCATTACGCCGGAGATTGAGGAGAAAATCCGAGCCATGTTCCAGGAGATTCAGGCTCCGTTCCTGCTGTACTGCCCGAATGACCGCACGAACTTTCTATCGTACTCGTACATCCTGTACAAGTTCATGGAGCTGCTGGACCTTGATGAGTACCGACCCTATTTTCCGCTGTTAAAGTCGAGGGACAGGTTAATCGCACATGACACGATTTGGGCCAAAATATGCGAATACTTGCAATGGCAGTTCATCAGGTCAGTCTAACGACCCGAAGCCGTCGAAGTGACGGTAAGCACGTTCTGAGCCCGCAACTCGACCTTCAGCTTCTCCAAATACAAAATAGCATCCATGTGCTCCTCCTGAGCGTGGATAATCCACTCAAGAATGGAAAGGTCCTTACGGTCAAGGTCCGTTCCATACTTTGCCTTCCCAAACTCCGACCGCTGCTTGAACTTGTCAATCACGGCGGTTACGACGCTGTCCATTTTATAGGGTAACGTGTCAATGCTGAAAGTTACCGGTACTCCGACATTTTAACATACTGCGAGTCTATACACAAAATGTCGCACGTAGTTCGCGTCGCGGGGCGAATGATTGAACTTTCGGGGCTACATGGTGTGTGGCTTGGAACCAAATATCCAATCGGCTCACGCATCACGCTGTACTATATCAACGGATCCCCCACACAGACAATTGATTATGAGTCTGGTGAGTGGGAACGAGCCGAGAAGGACGGGAACACGATAAAGGACGCATTACGCCCACAACTCGCCAGTAATTTACCTACACCTCGCTAACCAACCCAAATGGATCCCACCAAGCAGTACAAGGACAAGAAGACAGGTGAGTTGCTCGGCCGGTTCGTGAAGACGGAGGACGATTACCCAGATGGGCCGTGGCGTGGCGGCGTCACGCGTCATACGTTCGAGAAGGACGGGAAGCTGCACACGGTCATTGGACCGTACAATGATGTGAGCAGGTATGAGATTGTCTAGGGGGTTAATAATGGCCGAGGTTCCTGCGGCACGCGAACCTGCATATACGGTCACGGCGTATGATTGTGCCACCGACCTCGCCAAAATCAAGGAGCTGGCAAGGTTGGCCGACAGTCAGCAAACTGGCGACCCGAGACCTTTTGACCCACGCGTTCTTCCTTGGATTCACGGATGTGAAAAGAGTCACAAGACGGTTATCCGCGTTCGGCATTACGTCGCACAGAAGTCCGATGGCACAATCGTCGGTTGGTTAATGGCAGAAACCAGGAAACGGTTTGGTCGTATCTACGTATATCTCTCCGAAATCAGTGCGACCCGTATTCCATCTCCTGAGCACAGGGGCATTGGTCAGGCACTCCATGCCAAATTGGTCGAAGACGCCAAGAGGGACGGGGCGTTTTTCATCTATTTATATCCACTGACAGAGGCTGCGAAGGCGACGTATACAAAATGGGGATATTCTACACCGTATCCCAATGTGAAGCAGCAATTCCTCGAACTGAAAGCGGCGACGGACAAGAAGAGGGTTGTACCTGAACGACTGGTGGCAAAACTGAAGGAGCCGGATCCCAGAACGCTGTTTCCGGAGGCGAGTGCTATCGCTTCCCAACTTGGTGACCCAAAATTCGCAATGACGATTAAGAGTCGCGGACTTAAGGATGACCCTGTGTTCGTCGCACGCCTGCGTGATGCGTTGGAAACCATCGCGGTGTTCACAGATGCTGGGGACGATGGAGAAGATACGATGGATGCAAGTGAACAGCTTGCCCTGTTACACGAGGTCTTTGACACTGCGGGAGGTGGCCGTCGCAAGACCGCCAGGAACACACATCGTCTCCGGTTCCTCCGCAAACACAACCTTCCTGAACACGGATACTCGGTTGGAGAGTTGGCCAAGATTTCGCATATTCCCCGCCCCATTCTCCAACAGGTGTACGACCGAGGTATCGGTGCGTACAAGACGAACCCCACCTCGGTGCGAATGAAGGGAACCTTCAAGAAGGGCGTGAATGCCCCGTATAGCAAGAAGCTCAGCAAGGAACAGTGGGCAATGGCTCGGGTCTATTCGTTCCTCGATGGAAATCCCAAGCACGATGGAGACCTCCGACGCAAAACTCGTCGCCGTCATAAATAAATGGCAACCGAGTCCGACTTAACGAAGAAAGTATCGAACGACACGATTGAGACATATTACTATGTCATCTTCTGGCTGGTGGCTGTGTCGGCTGCCCTCGTGGTGCTGTTTGAGCTGTATGTGATGGCCGTGTCGCCCAAGCGTGGATTCGCCATGTTCCTCCGGTCGGCTCCTGCGTTAATCCTGGGCGTTGTCAATGCCATGTTCCTGTATATCCTCAGCGTACGTGCGTTGAAGTAATCTCGGGAATGAACAATGGGCGATATATACGTCATCCTGGTAAACAATGACGTGCTCGACGGGAAGACCTACCGAACATTTGATGAAGCGAAACAGGCACTCATAGCCACGGCTATGGCGAAGGAGTGGAGGCTTGAAAACAACAAAAGTGACGCTCCGATACATGGCTTCGAAAACAAGTTTGGATTCACGGACGATGAGTATACAAAACCAGTTGGCTTTCCGGACGAAACAGGCGATCGTACGGATCTGTATACGAGGGGAGAGGACGTGGGTAACCCGGAACCCATAAATATACGTAAGCTGAAGTTGAAGACCGATGGTGGCCGCAGTGGTCGGCGCAAGACCGCCAAGACTATCCGCATGAAAAAAGGCGAGTATCTGCGTGAGCATCACCATCTGTTCCGTGTGCTTCGGAACCCTACACGACGTGCGTTGAATGCTGAGCTGCGGGCTCAGAAACGGGAATTGAAGGAGAGAGGGTTAAAGGGTTAATCATTGTCTGACTCGATGTCGTTTCCATCGTTATCCGTCTTGGCATAACAGTCGGCAATCCAATGGCTCGTGCGTCCGCATCGATGACACGCACTCGTCTTCTTCTTAGGCTTAGGTTCATACGTAACACGGGTCTCTTTGGTCGTGACAACACGCTCAACGACAACCGTCTTGGTAGGCTGCTTCTTCGGAGGCATCTCAATTGAAAAGATTGATGGTGGTTAGGCGTGTATCCGTTTTCTACGCAAGCACCAGTGCTAATTCGAGCTCGGCGTTCAGGTGCTTCTGAATCGGCGATGTTTGCGTTGGCCGTCTGGTCTTGAGATTGAGCGTGTAGATGGACTTACCCATGAAGTTGTCGCGTGCCTTGAAGGTGAGGAAATTAGTACCCTCCCATGTGTGAACTCTGCCCACATATTCGTCCATACTGAGTCCGGCATGCATTCCTATCTTGTGAATAAGATCAACCGAAACCATCTGTGTAGACGCAATAGCTGTGTCGAGGGCACGACCTGGCTGACTGGGCGGCGGGGGCAATGTAGACTCTATCAGAATCGCGGAGAGCTCGATGATATTTCCGAGCAGGGAATGGAAAGTAGTTGTGAAGTCCGGCATCTTGACGGTAAAAATGGTTTTTTGTGTAAACATTGTATCCGTTTTCTACGACAACTCCTTCGCATTCAGCCGCCGCTCCCATGCGAACAGCCAGCATCCGGACTTGATGCACTTTTCGATTACACTCTCCTTCAGCTTCTTGCGGTCACGGGTCGCCATCTCGGCGTTCAGTGCCTCCAAGCGCTTCATCATCTCAGCGACAGAGATCTTGTTCTCCTTCGTGATCCTGGCGAAGTCATCGAGCAGAGAATTCTGCTCAAAGGCTGGGCGGTGAGAATTCGGACTGGTTGACTTCAGCAGAGCATACTTCTTGCAGAATGAATCCCTAGCTGCAATCAACTCGGCAAAGTCAATCGGCTTCTCTGCGATATACAGCTCTGCGACCGATACAGCCTTGTTTAGACGGCGGAACTCCTCCTTGAGTTCCTCGTCGTTCGTGTTCCACATCACGTCAATCAGAATGTCTGCGCAGTCCTCGATGCCCTTCAGAGCCTCGCGGCGGTGATTAGACTCGTAACAGACGATCTTGTTCTTGACATCTGCGAGGTGGATGATCCCATCTGCACGCTTAGCCCGCAGGATGTGTTCGTGGATCTCCGCAACCCGATCTGTGTCGGGGTCGCGGTTAAACTCCCACTTCTCAATTGGGAGTTGGTTGAAGAGCTTGACTGGAACCCACCAAATCTGGTGATTCGAGCCATGCTGGATGCCGGGAACGTTGTTTTGACGAAGGAATGCGTCGAGAAGAGCCATTTTAGCCGATGCGGATCTCGATTTGGTATGAAAAGGATGGATTCGTTTTCCGATTAGGCTATAACACATCCTGAATTTTGCACAATTCCACCAACAATTCCACCAACGGCTGCCTGCTTGTAGCCGTTGCTAGGAACATAAACGATCTTCGGCGGCGGCGGGCGGCGGAGTGGGCATGTTTGATAGGCGTGAGTCTTTGATCGACACATGGCGCAGGGCATTGTAAAAATGTCTAGTTGGAAGATCGGTGATTCGTTTTCACGCCCATGTCAGCACGCCGTTGACGATGGTTGCCTTCTTCTTGGCAGGTACGTCATGCACCTGCGGGCGCCGGCGACGCGCTGCCTCAAACTCCGTCCTTTGTGCTCGCCAGAGTGCGACTCGGTTCGCTTCTGCCTCTACACGCAACCGCTCCTTCTCTATGTCCGCTTCGTGTGCGGCACGGATAGCCGCCAATGCGGCATCACTCGCCGCCGCCTTCTCCGGATTGAGTCGCCGCCACTTCGCAGTGGCCCATGCGATAATCTCCTTCACACGCTCCTCGCTGAATCCGTGTTTCCCGCATGTTCCTGTACTGTTTAACTTACGTTCATCACGCTCAAATTGTTCGTCGCGGCGTTCCTCATCCGTGAGGCCAGCGACGCGCCATGACTCTATCATGCGCTCACGCTCCATATGCTCGTTGACACGGCGGCAGTATTCCTCTTGGCGTGTGGCGGGTGAATCGACGAACATGAAGAGAGACATTCTTGTGTTGGTGGAGAGAAGAGCTTGTGTTGATTGGGCCGGCTATTCCCCTTTCTGTGAACTCAAAGAATCCGTTTTCGCAGACAATGACAAAGAACCAAAAATGCGTGACCCCGACTTCGCACCAAAGTACGCAATCTTCTGGCTCGAAGATGGCGTAATTGGGAATGGCGAGTACATTCTAGATGAGGCGACACTGAAGGCCTGGCTCGTTATTCTGCGAACCAGGTATCCCGAAATGCGGCACTGGGGTCAGTTGGCCAACGGGGAGGAGTATGTTGAGGATTTACCATGACGTCTCCTTCTGAAGACGACGCTCCTCCAACGTAGTAGCCGCATCTGCATATGGGGGTGGGGTCCAACTCACGCGGATTCCGTAGGTAGGGTCGTGTGCCATGTGCCGAATCTCCACCGAGACATCGCAGTCAGGAAAGTTCTCCCTGGTCAGAGAGAGCATCGTGTCAAAGGCAATGCCTAGGCTCATTGAGGATGAACATGCATAGGTCATGGCCCCGAACTCGGCTGTACGCCGAACCTCCTGGTAGAACACCTGGGCAGCCCGCCATCCCTTGTCCTCCTCTGCCTTTCGGGCGATGCGTTCCTTCTCGGCAACGGCGGTGGCACGGGCATTCTGAAGTTGAGTGCGAGTAAGCGGCTCCATTGTAAAAAGGGTTTGGGTGTGAGCGAGCGAATTCGTTTTCACTCCATCTTCGTGTGTTCAAGGAACACGCGTGGACGACGTCCGTGCTGGACGAGAAACGCATTTGCGTATCGGGCATGTTCACCCCGACCGCTCTGGATGCAACAACTGGCTCCAATGTGGAAGGTTTTAGGAGGGTTGACGGGAGATTCAATGTGCAGAAGGTACACGTCTTGGTTGACGAGCGGAGTGGTACACCAGTCACAGGTCGCCATGTTGAATGAAAAAATGTATGCGGTTGGGTGAATTCGTTTTCAATGAATCCGCCAACCCTCCGTGTGTCGAACCTCGTAGCACCGGTCAGCTGTGTGTTCCGTGCGGCCGCAACGAGTGCACCAATCCTTGGGTTCGGCCAGAGGCGTCTTCGGTGGGCGACATCCCTTCTCATGCTGCTCGCACGCATAGCGGTTGGGATAATCGGACACACACCACTGACATGCCCAGCTGGTGTTCTTGGGTTGCGTGCAGACCTTGTGGTCATGCCCCGTTGCGTGGCAATTTGTGCACGAGTCCGCAGGTGCATGCATCTCAAAGCGAATAGGCTGCTCAACCTCATCGCTTAGCCGCATATCCCCGCAGTCATACGGACGCACAGCATCAATGCCGTGCTTCTTCATCATGGCCATCGTTGTTACCCGCACGTCATTCGGACCGGTGATGGGGCGAGTCTCGAGGATGCGGACGGGGTTATAGGTCTGAATCCACTGGGGGCCGAAGCCGCAGGCGTAGTAGGCGTAGGTGTGGTCGACATCGCGGGACTTGCCGACAAGGTACTTGCCGCAGGTGAGTTCGAGAATGTAGAGGTGCTCCATGGTAACCGCTAAAAAGTAGTTTTGTTGATGGACTTGGATTCGTTTTTGCTCGAGATATCACAATGAAGGCGTACCAGGTATACTTCTTCTTTCTGAAGGCAGTCGTCCTTCTTCAGGTTGTCATGTTGGCCACTGGTCACAAGGTGAAGGAGAGTTCGCTGTTCGCGGTCGTCGATACGGTGTTCAAGGTTTCGCTGGGTCTGTTTCTCGGTATCTACTTTTGGCTCTTTCGGCCGAAGGGCATCGAATGGGAGGACGGTATCATCATCTCAGTCGGTGGATTTCTGATTCTGACAGACATTCAATTCGAACCGTTGATTAAGCTCTACAATCTCCGCGACACGGCGGCAAAATCACTTGCGCCTTCCGTATAACTTCCGAGTTGGAATATGCGACTGCTTGAAGATGATTTCGTCCACAATTTGAAACGGTGCAGACACGGGAACGAAGGATACCTGGTGATTGAGTATGGTTGTAATCACCGCCGTGTCCGAACACTCGCGTCCGATAAACCGCAGGGCATCCTGGTAGGTCTTGATACCCTTCATCTGACTTTTCCTCACAGTCTTTGTCCCTATCGTCATCATGGGAGTGTCTTCGAACCCGAAGCAATTGCCCATTGTCAATTCGCCCAGCTAACTTTAAAGCAGTTTACGAACCACATCTTGTCAATCCGACAGTTGGGGAAGTTACCAACGAGGGCGGCCTTGGCCTTCTCTCGCGTAAGGTTGCCCGGAACATCAATGTAATCGTATGTGATTCCCGAGCGGGCGGCAAGCTCAATTTGGCGAGTGGCAACGTTGATGAAGTCCTCAACTGGGTCGTAACTGGCGGCGACAGCGCGCAAATCCTCAGCGGATGGCATACCGGCTTACACCAATCAACGTGGAACATTTAAATGCCCGATTGTTCGGTCTGTCAGTCCGATATGGACATGGAGGAATTCAATGACCAACGCGAATCCACAGAGACATGTCTGAAACTGGAATGCGGGCACGCCTTTCATTCTCGGTGCATTATTGCCTACATGCGTCGCACAGACTTTGATTGCATTCAGTGCAATCGCCACCGGACACCTGAAGTCCAGCTAGAGGAAGCGGGTCTGTGTGCCCAAGCCATTGAGGCCTTCAAGACTGACCCTGAGTTCCGTCGCATTCGAGCGGATATCAACCGAAAGGTAGCCGAGTACAAGCGGATGCGACTGGCTGCGAAACGTAAGGTTGTCGCATTCGTCAGGGAGAACAATGGGTTTGGAATCATGGAAAAACACCATGAACTCACAACCGCTATCAACCAACTGAAACGATACACTCGAAGCGAGTGTGTCAAGCGGAATCCGACCTTGATGGCGGCACTCAAGAAGGAGCTGTGTCCGGACGGTGGTGACAGTTTTCAAGAGTATTACTTCCGACGTATGATGGGCATCCCTAACAAATATGACCTACGCACATACATCGATATATCATTCAAGTAGAATGGAGCAATTCGGCAAGAACTTCAAGGGGCTGAGTATTCCTGACCGCAAGGCAAAGCTTGACCAGATTACGATGTTTCTACGCCAGCAAAATGCACTTGCGGAGGCAGAGGCATTTCAGGCATTGAGGTGTTGTTATCCCGCGTTTCCGCTGTCAGCAAATGAGCGGGTGTTTCAAGAGTATATTGCGTGGGCAGAGATTGCTAGAATCCAGGACCATCCGGTTGTGCGTCACATTCTGTCCCAGGGGTAATTGCCAGGCTCAATAGTACTGCGGGAACGTCTTACGCAGACCCCAGTACACGACGCCAAACACGACTGCGTGGGTCAGAACCTGGGTCGTCTTACCCGCCCCAGGTGGCAGAGAAAGCAGCACGCCCGGGGACAGCAGAATAAACAAAAGAACGGGGATGATAACATTAAGGTCCATTTATATGTATCCGCGACAATTCCTCAGGCATACAAATCATCGTACTCGCGATCACGTGGAATGCGAATGCGAAGTCCGTGCCCGGATGTAGGTCGTGAAATGACGTGACCATTGTGAATCTGACTCAGGTCTCCCATCGCCTTTTGCTGGTGGCGAACCCAGATGCGTGCAACGGCCATTGGGTCGCGGATGTGGCACGACCGCTTGACGCCACCCACCTCGACAAAGAGCAAAGACACGAACTCTCCGTCCGTGTTCATGTGTGCAGCTCGGACGAATTCGGGAACGAAGAGGTGGGCATACTTTGCCGCACGCGTGGCATTTGTGCCTGGGAGATGAACTGGGTTGCGAAGGGCGTCGTGGACGTACGCATGGCACATGAAACACTCCATTTCGGCCACTCTCTTGGTAAAACACATTGAATCCGTTTTTTTCAGCTGCTCGTGTTGAAGAACCGCACCATGTCAAGGGCACGAGCGGCCGCATTCCGAATCGCCAAGTCCGTCATGGTCGTCGAGGTTCGCCAATCCTCGCCCAGAGACGCCTTGATGCACCGGTCATAGATGACCACCTGCGGAATGTCCGACGTCGGCCGCGTGCGAGCCAACTCAAACACCGCACGACGAGCCGTCTCAATCTGGTACACATCCAGCTTGTTCCAGTGAATAGCATCGGCAGCCAATGCCTCGTATCCGTGCTTGAACACATACTGAGCAATTCGCATCGCGGAATTGAAGCTACCACCACTATGGCAGTCCTTGTTTTCCAGGTTGTTGAAGATCATGTCTGCCTGGGGTTGGTTGATGTCCTTGGCCGTGCGAATCCAGTCGCACAAGTCTGCACGCCGTGTAGCCTGGATGATGTCGGCATATTCTGCAGCGCGGCTTGGGAGGAAACCGATGTCAACGAAGAAGGACTCCATATTGATGTAAAAAGTGTTTTGTGCGGGGAATCCGTTTTCAGTAGTGGTTCGCACGGTCCAGCTTGTTGAGGTCATCCTGGTCGTATCCCTCGCACATCTCCTTCTCCGCCGCCGCGAGGTCGGCACGGCGGTTCTGGAGAATCCAAATCCAGTCGTCACGCTGACCCTTGGTCATGTTGGTCGTGAGGCGTTCCTCAATCTCCGCAATGACCTCTCGCAGTTCATCCGGACTGCGTGCGGGCGGCACGGCCGCGGCCGCATCCGACCGGGCTCCGTCAATGCACGAGTGGCATCGTGCCGAGTCCTGTGCCAACTCGTGGCCGCCGCAGTCGATGCACATCGGGTAGCAAGGACCGTACCGAACTTCGTAGCAGGTGCGGCAGTACCGATTGTCCCACAGCGAGTGGGAGCCACACCCCCGGCACGGGTCGCTGTCCTCCTCGCAGCAATGAGGGCACATGCGGCTACCACCGCCGCAGGTGCAAGTGGACGTGAGCCAGTCGGTCGTGCCGCACCAGGTGTCCTCCTCGACCACGTCGGCCCAGTATTTTGCGCAGTAGTCGCACTCGGTGTACGGAAGAAGTGTCTTGTTGTCGCAGTTGGGGGCGGTGCAGAAGAAGGTGTGGGTAGCCATGGTAGAGTGGGTTGCAGTGTAGAAGTCGCGGGTGTTGTCGTGTTGCTTGTTGGTGGTGAAGGACATTGTTGATTGGAGGCCGGCTCTTACCTGTGTTGTACAATCACAGAATCCGTTTTCAGAATACGGTCATGTGCCAGAATCTCTGACCGGACAAAGCGAGCGTCCTTGCCGGCGATGAACAGCCCAATGTAGTGGTCGAGCAGGTTGTCGAGAGACCGGCGAAGGTTCCGCGTTCGCTGCTCGTAGAAACTGAGTCGATGCAAACGCATTATGCGAACGTGCGGCGTTCCATATGTGGTGTGTCCGCGGCGAAGGAGTTCAGACGAAAGCTTTTGCTGGGTTGCCATTGTAGAGAGCGATGTATTCTCAAGGCGAGACATTCGTTTTTATTCCCATCCACATATAATGAGCTCCGCACCAACGAACCCCGCCCTGACGCAGCCTACGACCACCGCGACCACAACCCCGACGCCGACGTTATGGGGCGGTCTCATGATGATTCTCGCGTCGTTTGGAGGCGTCTTTGCGTTTCTCCTCCACGCGGCGGCCGCCAAGCTGTCGTACGACAAGTACCAGTCGCCGTTCTGGGCGGTGATTGATTTCATCTTTGGTTCAATCTACATCCCGTACTATGCGTTCTTCCTCAATACGTCTTCTGCCCAGCCCGTGATGGGTGGACGTCACCGTCGTCGATAAGCTCAGTGTAGATTGAGTGGAGTTTGACGTCCAAATCGTGGACGAACAAGAACACTGCGTACACGAAGACCATGCGTCCACCGTACAACTCGATAAAATGTTCGAGTTTCTGGTCGACAGGCAGAACTGGAACCATAAAGTGAACAAAGTATGTCACCCAGAAGGAGGAGACAACTAATACCGACATCTCAGTTGTCACATCGGCTATCCGATACGCCAATGGCATCCTTGTCCACGCCTCATTGAACCGTCCGAATCCCGTCCGAATCACTGTGGCTGTCACCGCAGCCAGAAGCACATACAAAACAGCAATAATGATGAGATTCAGTGTCAGGTTCACAACATGACCCTTCACCGAGGGTAACCGGTTCTGCCCCGTGTTCTTCATTACATTTTCACGCAAGAGAAGAGTACTGGTAATGAGCACTCCTCTCCGTACGTGGGGCAAGCACCTTATGATTGACGCCGCTCGTGCCACGCCGCACACGATTCGCAACCCTGTCAACATCCACGCCTTCAATAAGGCATTGGTTCAGCGTATCGACATGGTGGCCTACGGAAACCCGCAGATTGTGCGGTTCGGCTCGGGCAACAAGGCGGGATACACGCTCGTTCAGCTCATCGAGACGAGCAACATCTGTGCACACTTTGTGGAAGAGAACAACTCCATGTATTTGGATGTGTTCTCCTGCAAGGACTTTGACCCCGAGGTGGTCAAGGATACGGTTGAGGAGTTTTTTGAGACGAAGCACATGAAGCTGAAGGTTCTGACGCGTCAGGCACCCACTGTGCTGCCGCAGGCACAGTGTATTTGCCTCGCCTAAGGGCCGAGGTATTCTGAGCAACGTCCATCGCGAGCCCGTGTATTGTCAGGACACTGGCGGATGGTGGGCGGAGCCACCTCAGTGAACTTGGGCACACTCGGCCACATGTCCTTGCCATCGGTGAACTGCTCCTTCTCCCAGGTGGTCGAGAAGGTCCTGGACGCACCACCTGACGCACCGGCATTGCACTTCTCAGGACCTGATACGCATCCAACGCCAGGGCAGTAAATCATCGACCCGCTGCACTGCACGCCGGGACCCTGAACAGACACGTAGCCGAACAGGACCAGAACCAGGACTCCGATGAGTATCCACTTGAAGGACATTTGTCTTTACATGAAGTTCTTTTTCACCCACTTGCGGTCAGCTTTGAACGTCCGAGACTTCTTGGGTGCAGTACGCTTCGTCAACACGGAGATTGCATTCAACTTACGGAACGTGGACAGCGGACCAACCTTCGCCACAACCTTACGCAGAGTCTTACGACGAGCCGGGGCCTTCATGGTGGCAGAGTAGCCCATCAGGGTTCCCTTCTTCAGAGGGCCGATGAGGTTGCGACGAGTCTTCATTTGATTTCACTACACGAAAACTTATGACGTGGGTCCAGGGGGCGGAGGAGGAGCGGGCTGCGAAGGAATCTTGGGTGCGGGGACGATTGGCTTGGGCTTGAACGCCTTCATGAATCCGAACATTTGTTATTCCGCTTGATTCTTTGCACACGCCCTACAACCCGGCTGAGGCAGGAAGGACGGCGGAGGGACAACGTTTGTCAAGAACAAAAAGAGGATGACCAGTGCGAGGAGAATCAGCCACGTCCACATTTACTTGTTGGCACACGCAATTTCCTGCGTGACAATACCGTTGAACATGACGCGGCGAAACAATTGGCCTTCAACGCGAACCACCGAACACTTGCGACGAGGTCCAGAGCGAACGATGCGTTCCGCTGCGTCGATGTGCAGTGCCATATAGGCCTCAGCACATTCCCAATTGTACTCCGGCACGGCAGGCGTATCCTGGAAGAAGACGCAGCAATACCGAGCACCGTGATAACATTCCATGCAGAAGACGGGAGAACATCCCTGGCAAATGGCGATTCCCTGCTCGGCGTGGGTCGTAAGTGTGTCGTTGTAGCAGCTGGGGCAGATGTCCATGGTGTCGCTGTTGTCTTCTAGCTGCGGCGTTTAAATTCGTTTTTAGTAATAAGAGATGCCCACACTTCGCCAAAAGGTCAATCAGTTCTGTGTGGTCGCGGGGACCACGAATGCCTCGAGTATGCGGATAGCCAAGCTGGAAGAGGCTCTGAAGAAGGCCAAGGGCGATATGAAGGCTCACAAGCAGGATATGAAGTATCAGCAGACACAGAGTCGCAAGGCAGCGAAGGCCAAGACCCAGCGGGCTCCGAAGGTTCGCAAGGCTGCCAAGGCCCCGAAGGCCCCGAAGATGAAGCAGGAGGTTCAGATGATGCCTCTTCCCGCTCAGGCTGAGCCGATGATGCCTGCCCCGGCTCCGTCGTTAGCCCCCGCCGCCGCTCCGCCTGGGCCCCCGAAGGCCGGCACACGCCGCCGTCGCCGCAGTATGCGTTGGTAGAGTTTAGAGGAAACTCCTGATAACACATAAATGTCGACTGCTGATGTTCCTGTTCCTGTTGCGGTTGAGCCGCCGAGTGTCCCTGGCCCGAATCCTACGCCCACCCCGTCCGGTCTGTTCGACTCCATTGATTGGAAGAACCCCGTGGCCTCTGTGAGCAAGCTGGCGACCCACCTTCACTCGCTGGATGCTCTGACGCCTGCTGAGCGTCTGACCATGCTTCAGGGCAGCCTGCTCTACGTTATCAACACGTCGACCATGCCCGAGCTTGAGAAGGATGCGGCTCGCGTGTTCGTGTCGACCATGGTTCCCCACATTGTCGAGACGGCGGTGGCGGGCATCGAGGCGACGGCCAAGGTTGTTGCGGCGGAGAAGAAGGCGTCTGACCTTCTGGCCTCCGTAATGTCCAAGCAGCCGACGATGGTTGTCAACAATGTGGAGCAGATTCTTGCCAATGCGGCCAAGCGTACGTGGTGCGGTTGGTGGTAAATGGCCTTAACTCAGGAGGCGGAGAGTCCTTAATGGGTATCCCGTATTACGTGGCGTCCTTACTTCGTAAACATAAACACATCCAGAAACCCTACGATACATTTGAAGCCGATGTGTTGTGCATGGACTTCAACTGTTTCCTTCACAAGGCAATCAAGGATGAAGATCCGATTGGCAGTGTGATTGCTGAACTTCGCATGTACCTCGACCGCATGCGGGTTAAGCGAGTCTACATTGCCTTCGATGGACTGGTGCCCTATGCGAAGATTGTTCAGCAGCGGTATCGTCGTTTCCGTATCCCCGAGAAGGCCAGTACGTTTGACCGCAACCAGCTCTCTCCTGAGACGCCGTATATGCGGGAACTTGTGCGGGAAATGCGACTGGCTTTCCCGGATGCTGTCATATCAGGAACAGACGAGCATGGCGAAGGGGAGCATAAGATTTTTCAATGGCTACGAACCCTTGACCCATGTGCCCGAGCCACTGTGGCAATCTACGGGCTCGACGCAGACCTGGTGCTCATCGCGTTGGCACAACGCAGTGTCGGCAACCTATTCCTACTTCGAGACGATGATGCCTTTTCGATTTCCGCCCTGGCGGCTGTTCTGCCTCTCCCCGTAGACGAGTATGTTCGCATGTGCATTCGCTATTTTGGCAATGACTTTATGCCAGCCATCGCCATGTTCTCTCTTCGCGAAGATGGTCATGGACGTGCACTCCGTATGAAGGATCCGGAGAAGATGGAGACAAAGGTTTTGATTGAGCGCCGAAAGCCACACGACGCACACATTGTGGCCGTGGACGGGAATGCGCTGGAGACGCGAGTCGGTTTGATGATGGACGGTATCGTGGATTGGGAGCCTGTGTGCTATGCCTACTGGAAGACATATGCGTGGACGTTGGAGTACTTCACCACGTCTCGAGCGCCCGACTGGTGTTGGGTCTATCCGTACACGGATGCTCCTCTTCTTCAGACGTTGGCTGATTTTGAACAGCCTACGTCCTTCGTGTGGGACCATCCAACACCCCCCTTTCATGTTGGCAATCAGTTACAATGCATTCTACCGTCTGCGTCCTTGCGGACAGCGCGCAAACGAGTAAAGTTCCATGATGAGTTCTATGACGAAGCACATGATACCCGCCATCCGTGGATGAAGCGATATGCATGGGAGACTGACCCATATATCTCAGTCCCATGGGACCCAGTACGCCCACTTACCTCCGTATGCGAAATCCAGTTGCCGTCATGACCATGCGACCGCCCGTGCGTGCCACCATGGGCTGGGCGACTTCGGACTGAACCTGCCCAACGGAATAGAATACACTGTCCTCCGGAATGAGTACCTCGAACTCATTGCTGCGAGGCCGCATGTACTCGTTCTCGATTTTCTGAAGCTCCATAATTCGCTTCAGGGCTGCCATACCACTCGCATCGCGGAACGACCTCCAGTGCCGAGTGATATGATTAATGTACGAGATTCGGAAGGAATATGACTTGTTGAACTTGACATTATTACGCAGGACATCAAAACAGGCCTGTACAGTCGAATACACGGGTTTGTTCAGGCGGCGGTTCACCGCATTGTGGGCCCGGAATGTGAAGAGCAGGAACTCGCGACGTGAGTACAAGAAGTTCGGGTACTTTGAACGGTAATCAGCTAACATCTCCGCAAAGTGACCCTGACACGACGGACATGTAATCGTGTCTCGAAAGAGTTCGATCCATTTGAGAAGAAGCTGACGCTCAGCCTCGGTAGGCGAGTCAGGATATAACGAAGCGGCGGAGTGGAGGGTCATCCACCCTAATGGACCCCAGATGGACGTCATTAGACTATCACAGCGAAACCATTCCCGCTTCCGCGCCGCTTTCGAGGATTAGCTTGACAAGTGCTGGGGGTGCCTTTGAACCAACGTCCATCTTCGCAGCCTTGAGACGTTCACGCATTATCTTTTCCGGCATGTTGCGAAGTGTCTTCTGAATCTTGTTGCGTTTCTGCAATTCGCCTTGGCTGGTCAAGATGCGGATTCCCTTCTTGAACGGAGGGCTGGCGGCGGGGTCGCGGACTCCTTCAATTTTACGAGCAGTCTTCTTGTTTCCCGTCTTCAACACTCCCATCGGAAAGGTCTTTGTCCTGGTTTTCTTAGCGGTTCTCCTACGGTCGCGTTCGTCAGGCTGGCTGGGTTGGTCGCCAGGTCCGCCGACTTTGCGGATATTAATTTGCTTCTCGGCCATTCCCTTTACTCAAAACGGATAAACCTTATTTACAGCGTAACCGGGGCATTCATATACCATGGCTGAGTGGGACGCTGTTAAGGCATACTTCGAGAAGGGTGTTCGTCGTCTCGTGGATCATCAGGTCGATTCCTTCGAAGACTTCATTCGCAACAAGCTTCCTCTCATCGTCCAGTCGACTGCGCCCATCACCGTTTGGCACGAGCAGGATGAGGCCACCAAGAAGTACAAGTACGAGTTCCGGCTCTCCTTCGAGAATGTCACCTACCTCAAGCCGCGACTCCAGGAGGCCACCGGACGCGTCAAGCCGATGCTTCCGATGGAGGCACGTGTTCGCAACTTCACCTATGCGGCCCAGATGCATGCGGACATCCGGTTTGTGGCCCGCACATACAAGGGACCGCTGCTGGATACGTTCGATGAGGAGTTCCGGGTCTTTGAGGGCATCTCCATGGGCAAGCTGCCGGTGATGCTGGGCTCGTCGCTGTGCCTCCTCAAGGAGTATCCGACGCAGATGGCAGACATGGGCGAGTGTTCCCACGACCCGATGGGCTACTTTGTGGTCCACGGCTCGGAGCGGACTATCCTCTGCCAGGAGAAGGTGGCGGACAATCGCATCATGATCTTCCAGAACAAGAAGACATCGTCCAAGTATTTGTATTCGGTGGAGATGAAGAGTCTCCAGGAGTCCTTCACGACTCCGCCCAAGAAGCTGGAGATTCGCCTCAGTTCCAAGTTCAATGGCTACGGGTTCCCGATGGTGGCCTGTGTGCCTCGATTCCGCGAGGACATCCCGGTCATGGTCTACTTCCGTGCCCTCGGAATCCAGGATGACCGTACAGTGGCTCGCATCATCTGGGGCGACGAGGCGGATTCGCACGTCGAACTGCTGGGTGCGTCCTTCCGCGATTGTGCCGAGTTGGCGGTCTACTCGCAGGACGATGCGGTTCGGTACCTGACCAACCACCTTCAGTACGGCACGAATCAGGAGGACAAGTGTGCCTATGTGCGGTATCTGCTCACGACGGAGCTTCTGCCTCACGTGCGGTTTGCCGGAGAGGCAGGTGCTCATGGGGCACCGGCGCCAACAGTGGAGGTGCTGAATGCTCGCCGCACGATGCTGATGGCTTCCATGATTCGCAGGCTGCTTCTCACGTACTGCAAGCACATTCCGCTGGATGACCGCGACGCCTACCCGAACAAGCGGGTGGTGACGACAGGTGCCTTGCTGACTCACCTGTTCCGCCAGCTGTTCCAGAAGGTGTGCAACGACACCCGTAACGAGTTCGTCCAGGAGGTCAACAATGACGCGTGGAAGAAGGCCGGTCAGCCCCTGGAGATTCTGAACATCAACAACCTCTACAAGATTCTCAAGGTGTCGGCCATCGAGGGCAAGATGAAGCAGGCTCTGGCCACGGGCAACTTCACGGTCCAGGGCATGGGCACGACGAACTCGACATCGCTGTCGAATGCGACCAAGGTGGGTGTCTCCCAGGTTCTGGCCCGCATGTCGTATGCCGCCACTCTGTCTCACCTTCGCCGTATCCAGACTCCCGTGGAGAAGTCGGGCAAGCTGCTGGCTCCTCGCAAGCTTCACGGCACCTCGTGGGGCTTCATGTGTCCAGTGGAGACTCCGGAGGGCCATTCTGTTGGTATCGTGAAGACCATGTCGCTTCTGACCTCGGTCTCGCAGCACGTGCCATCCTCGACGATTCTCCACTTCCTGTCGGAGCTGCCGGGCGGAGAGATTACGTGGATTACCACACCTCGCGTGTACGAGGGTACGTCCATCACGGTGAATGGTGTTCTGCTGGCATATGCTGCGAATCCCCTCACAGTGGTCACGGCTCTGCGGGCCGCCAAGTGCAGTTCTCGCCTTCACCCGCACACCTCGGTTGCCTGGTATACGCTGATGAATGCCATTCTCATTGAGACCGATGGTGGCCGTGTGGTTCGCCCGGTGTTCCGCGTGGGTGCTCCCCATCCCGAGGGCGAGGACCGCAAGGACTGGAACATCTGGGTGAAGATGTGCATCGAGTACATTGATGCGTCCGAGACGGAGACACTGCGAATTGCTCTGACCAAGGAGGAGGTCACGACGCATTCTCACCACGAGATTCACCCGTCGATGCTGGTCGGTCACATGGCAGGCACGATTCCGCTGTCTGACCACAACCAGTCGCCCCGTAACACCTACCAGTCGGCTATGGGCAAGCAGTCCATGTGCATCTACGCCACCAACTTTGCCAAGCGGCTGGATAAGAATGCGTATGTTCTGTGCTCCATCAGCCGGCCCATCGTAGAGACGCGGTCGATGAACATTCTGAAGATGCAGGAGATGCCCTTCGGTATGAACGCAATTGTCGCCATTGCGTGTTATGGCGGCTACAACCAGGAGGACTCCATCATCATGAACCGGTCCTCTGTGAACCGCGGGCTGTTCCGCGGACTCTACTACACGATGTACAAGGACGAGGAGCACCGGAACGTGACCTCGGGTCGCGAGGAGAAGTTCATGCGTCCTCAGAAGCACAATACTCGCAAGTTCAAGAACACGAGTTACTCGGCCATCAGCGAGAATGGTATTCCGATTCTCCACTCGAGTCTCCAGGAGAATGACGTGGTCATCGGCAAGGTGGTGAACCTGCGGCACGATACCGCGGGGTATGCGTTCCGCGATGCGTCGACGACGCACAAGAATGCCGAGGCTGGCCGCATCGATGGTGTCTGGCAGGACAAGAACTCAGACGGATATCCCTTCGTGAAGGTTCGCGTGGTCTCGGAGCGTATTCCTCAGATTGGGGACAAGTTCTCCTCTCGCCACGGACAGAAGGGAACGGTGGGTATGCTGCTTGATGAGCAGGACATGCCCTTCACGGGTGCGGGTCTGCGTCCCGACCTGATTATGAATCCACACGCTGTGCCTAGCCGAATGACCATTGCACAGTTGATGGAGTGTATCTTCGGAAAGGTGTGTGTTCGCAAGGGTTCCCTCGGAGACGGCACGCCGTATTCTCATCTCCGAGTCGAGGAGCTGCGGGCTCAGATGCTCGAGCTGGGCATGCACCCGTATGGAAATGAGATTCTGTACAATGGGCAGACAGGCGAGATGATGCAGGCGGAAATCTTCATGGGTCCCACCTTCTATCAGCGGTTGAAGCACATGGTGATTGACAAGCGTCACTCTCGTGCTCGTGGACCCATCGTGTCACTGACTCGCCAGCCTTGCGAGGGACGGTCTCGTGACGGTGGTCTCCGTGTGGGTGAGATGGAGCGTGACTGCATGATCTCTCACGGTGCGGCAGCCTTCACCAAGGAGCGACTGATGGATGTGTCCGACCCCTTCTCGACAGGTATCTGCAAGACGTGCGGAACATTGGCCATTGTCAATCCGCAGGAGGGGCTGTACTCTTGCGGGTCATGCGGCAACAAGACGGACTTCGTTCAGAAGACCATTCCCTATGCGATGAAGCTCTGGATGCAGGAGTTGGAGGCCATGCACATTGTGCCCCGCATGGTTATGGAGTAAAGTGTTGGAATGATATAATCGAAATGGCGGGTCTGATGAAGAAGGGGTACAGCGATGCTCTGATCGAACGTCAGATGAAACAGCTTCCGTATAGGACAAACCCGACACGCAATATAAACCTTTTTAAACCTCGACAAGATATGGGATGCTCGGAATTTGACTTCAATAAAGCACTTGATCGTGCGTTGAGTCCATACAAGGCCGCTGGAAAACTTACATATCTCGAATCTGGAAAACCAGGTGAACGGGGTGATGTACGATTCCACTATCCCTGGCACCCAGACAGGATAAAGGTACCGGGGTGGGGATTGGATCGATGGGCATACAACCAGACAAAAGACGGGTCAACCACAATTAAAGAATCTCTCGAAGCCAATATCCCGGTCGTAGGCGTTATCAATCTAGAATACGTTCAGCCAGAAGGCACTCGTCACAGCCATCTAATTTCGTATGTTCTTCGCAGACGTGGAGGAACGAACGAATTGTTTTTACTTGAACCGTACGATACAGATATATTGGTTGGCGATGTAAAGAATGGTGCTTGGTTAGGTATTGGACTCAGACCTGGATGGCGAGACGACATCAGAGGATACTTCGAGACCAAAATGGATGCATCACCTCTTGCACTCATTGCACCCATGAAGGGTGCCCTCGTCGAATACTTTGACTTAACGAAAAGAGACGCCGGAGAGGGGCAGTGTGCCTCGTGGGCGATCAAAATGCTAGAAGCGGTCGCCGCTATCGATCTTAATACTGTGTCCGGATACAAGATGTTTATGTCGATACGTCCACTTCAAGAAGGTGGCCGTCGTCGCAAAACTATGCGGTCAAAGCGGACCAAGAGACGGGGAACACGCCACGCACGAGTTCGCTAACCTCACCCGCCACAGCACGAATCTCCGCCTGAGCATCGGGTCCCATGCGAAGGTGGCACAGACGAGCATAGGCTGCTAACGAACCCGTCTCAATAAACTCCGTCATCATATTCTGGGGAAGCACCATTCTCGCCTGCTCAGGTGGAACGTTGTTCGCCAAAAGGTGCTTGTACTCGTCCATCGAGTGGCAGCAGTGCATCTTCAAATACTGCATAAACCGCTCATCCTCCGGATGCACATCATCATTACTTCCCTGCTTTTTACCTGGTGCACGAGTCCGAAGGTGAGGCACATGGAAGGTCGGTGGATCATCTACGTACCTGCGGCTGACCTCATTGCGAGAGAACCCAATTGTGTGCCGAAACCACTCGCGGGCCATCCAAATCGGCATCTTCAACCGGAACCGGAGCTGAGGATGAAAAAAGGGTGACGTATGCTCGTGGTCGGCCAGATACTTGATGAGCTTAGCGTCCTTGTCGGTGAAGTCATCGACGTGCTTGCCCAGTGACACACGGGCGGCATTCACAACGGTCAGGTCGTTACCAAACGTCTCCAGAAGCTCCACTTTGCAGTCCTCGAACATGGTTATACGGGGTTCTCTTCCTGAAGGTCGTATAGCGAGCTGGTTCGGTTGCGACGATAGATGTTATATACACAGCATACGAGTGCGATGAACACAACGAAGCACACGGTGCCGGTTGCCAGTCCTGCGTCAATGTCCATTGGTGTTTTCATAGTGTCTACATGTAATCCGCAATGTCGCTCGAAGTGGTGCTCGGACCGATGTTTGCCGGCAAGACGTCCTATGCCCTGAGCCTTGCCCGAAAGTACACGGCTCAGAACCGGCGAGTCCTGGTGGTCAAACACGCACTTGATACCCGGTCTGTCAATGTCAATGAGATCACAACACACGATGGAGACTCATTCCCATGTTACACCACGAACACGCTGAATGGGTTGACTGCGGACTTCCTGGGCTCCTTTTCAATTGTCATTGTTGATGAGACGCAGTTCTTTCAAGGACTGGTCCCATTCGTGGAGTTTGCGGTGGACACGCTCGGTAAAGACGTGGTACTGAGTGGTCTGTCTGGCGACTCGGACCGCCGTCCATTTGGCGAGTTCCTGAGCGTGATTCCACTGGCCGATAAGATTACGCATCTGTCGAGTCTGTGTATTTGCGGAAAACCAGCACACTTTACCCGTCGGCTTCAAACGGGCTATGGGCAAATCGCAATTGGCGGGGCTGACCTGTATGTTCCACAGTGTCGGGCGTGCCATATTTACAGGTAGAAATCCTCGGCGCGAACAATCTGAAACAGGTCGGGCTTCCCCTGGTTCAGTGCCGCGATGGATTGTTCATCTGGAGATTCGACAGCGATGGGGTACACAAACGCATCACGACGTACACCAAGAATGGGGTCGAACATGACCCAGTCCGTGACGAAATGCGACTGGTAAGGAATGGACACATCATCTACTGAGAACAGTGCACAGAACTTCGCAGCCCACTCCCGGGTAATCATGTAGCACTGAGCACCCCACGGATTCGAAACACCCACATTGCGGATGATAACTTCGCCATCCACCCATTCCCAGGTTCCACTTGGAATGTTGATGTACCCCATGGACAGGATATCCGTGTTTCCTGACATCATATGAGGTATGACAGCATCCACCAAACGATTGAAGTCCTTGTGAAATCGCACATCGTCTTCAATGATAATTCCCAACGGATCTCCCGAATCCACCAGTGCCTGCATACATCGAATGTGTCCAAGAGTGGCCGCACAGCCTGTGGGATAGGATGTGCCTCGCTCGAAACAGGTGGCTCCGCGGCGCACCACCTCGGGGTCGTCCTTCAAGGGGGCTTGAACAAGGACAATGTCGAGGTTCAAAGGTGCTGCGGCGGATTTCAGACGTTCACCGCGACCGGGGTCACAGTTGACGGCATAGACGCGCATTTTTAAAGAGGGTCGTCGTGTGTGTAGATTCCTGCCACGAAATTTTGTTGCGATGTAGCATACAAGCAACATGGGTGGTGGTCTTCTTCAGCTCGTCAGCTACGGTGCGCAGGACATCTACATCAGCGGCAACCCCCAGATCACGTTCTGGAAGGTGCTGTTCAAGCGTCACACGAACTTCGCCATGGAGTCCATTGAGGTGACGTTCAACGGCCAGGCCGACTTCAACAAGCGTGTGACGGCCATCATCAACCGTAACGCGGACCTGATGTACCGCACGTACATCCAGCTGGTTCTCCCGGCGGTTCAGCTGGACGGTCTTAACAACAACACGATGGCCCGTTTCCGCTGGCTCAACTACATCGGCCACCGCGTCGTGAAGACGGTGGAGCTCGAGATCGGCGGCCAGCGTATCGACCGCCAGTACGGCGACTGGATGCAGATCTGGACGCAGCTGACCCAGGACATCGGCACGGTCAAGGCCCTCGATGAGATGATCGGCAACACGCACGACCTCGTGCTGATGAAGGACCGCAAGGGCTATGCCCTGGACGTGTCGTGTGCCGGTGCCGAGCTGACGAACTCGTGTGCCCCCCGTGCCGGCACCCCGGCTCGCACGCTGTACATCCCGCTCCAGTTCTGGTTCTGCCGCAACCCCGGCCTGGCCATCCCGCTGATCGCCCTTCAGTACCACGAGGTCCGCATCAACGTGGAGTTCGAGCAGTGGATCAACTGCTGCTACTACGAGATGATCAGCGGCTCGCCCGCGTCGGCGATCCAGTCGCTGACGGCCGCGTCGCTGTACATCGACTACATCTACCTGGACACGGAGGAGCGTCGCCGCTTCGCCCAGCAGACGCACGAGTACCTCATCGAGCAGCTGCAGTTCACGGGTGCCGAGTCGATCACGTCCTCGAGCAACAAGATCCAGCTCAACTTCAACCACCCGGTGAAGGAGCTCATCTGGGTGTGCCAGCGTGACTCGTTCGTCGACTGCTCGCAGCCGGCTCCCTCGCACATCGCTGAGGTCAACGGCTGCCAGCCGTTCAACTACTCCGATGACTTCACCACGGAGGGTGTGATCATGGACGTGCTCGCCCGCGGCTCGCTGGGCGGCGGTGCCTCGACGCTCAACGTGCCGACCACGTCGGATGGCTCGTCCGGCCCCTACCTCCCGGGTCTCGGTGTCCAGGTCGGTCCCTCGCTGTCGGGTGCGTCGTGGCTGGACTCGAACTTCACGACCACGCAGAACGACCAGCAGTACCTGTTTGAGGACACGACCAACTACCTGCTGGCCAAGGTCATCCTCGACTCCGGCACGCGTTGCTCTGGCAAGTGCCCGATTGAGGTCGCCAAGCTGCAGCTCAACGGCCAGGACCGCTTCACGGAGCGTGAGGGACGCTACTTCACGTATGTGCAGCCGTACCAGCACCACACCCGCACGCCGGCGGCCCCGGGCATCTGCGTGTACTCCTTCGCCCTCAAGCCGGAGGAGCACCAGCCGTCTGGCACGTGCAACTTCTCGCGTATCGACAAGGCCACGCTCCAGCTCACGGTGTCCGTGAACACGGTGCGCGCCGGCCGCACGGCCCAGGTCCGCGTCTACGCCGTCAACTACAACGTGCTCCGCGTGATGAGCGGCATGGGTGGCCTGGCGTACAGCAACTAGACGTCCCAAGGGGTCCTCCCCGGACAGCCGAGATCTCTCAAACCACGAAGAAGAACCAAAAACAAAACAACAAATGCGTCTGGAAACCCAGGTGAATTTGTGGTTATACCGTAATGGTGATCTATATCCCCCTTGGAGATACGTGCTCGCCAGCACATGCGATAAAGGGACTCGGATTGCGATCCGCCGCGTATCCGTTTGATTGGATAACCGGGAGCACCGAGTCTATCGTTGAGTGCATTCTCACTGATTTCAAGGACTTCCATACAGGATTATACCTTGCGACTGTGAATCCGCACATCGGAACGAACACTGTCCTGATCGATGCACTGGGATTTAAGTTTCACCACGACTACCCGACAACAAAGGGGGAGACCTGGGAAGACGACAGTCAATCTCGTAGCGAAGAATGGCATATCGTAGACAACTGGGCAGATTCATACCCAAGTGTATACGAGAAATATCAACGACGCATTCAGCGGTTCAGGGACGCGATGCGTGGGGCCGAACCCGTGGTCGGTGTCTGTCGGCGGTCTGTCGGAGAGTGTCATCATATTTTGGATGCGATTCGGAAAGTATATCGCCGCGACATTACCATCGTAACTGCATGTAAGACGGGAAGCACGGAGCGGAATGTCATTGCATGCGACCCAGAAGAGGGTGGAACATGGGATGATGTAGCCGTGTGGAAACGGGCATTCGAACGCGTACCAGCTCCGTCCCGTGGTCTGACATTCTCTTCACATGGCTTTGTTCGTTCGTAACGGTAGCAGACCATGGTCACATCCGCCAGCGAGGTGGATAAAGTAGTTCTTGTCATGGAAGTCTTCGAGCCGGGTCGAGGGCGAATCGGACTTCCAGATGATCCATACTGCGTTGAACTCGCTCGGCAATGTAACCACCATGTCAGACGTTTGGAACTCATAGTTGACAGTGGTCTGTTCAAAGTGGAACCCACGTGGATGGCCGATGCTTTTGAGTACATGTGCCCCATAGACTCCTTCGAGGTAGCTCCGGTGTTTACGTGGCTGAAAGACCATTACACCGCCATTGAATATCTTGTCTGTTTCCAGGGAGTACCCACATAGCTTATAGTACTCACACGCAGGCCACTCCCATCCGTTCTTCTTTTGCACCTCGATACGCCGGGCAAGCGTTGGTTGCGAATACTCGTCGACCATACCGATCTTATCACCAAAATCGCATGCTTCGTGAACTGGGGGAGAGTTCGGATTGATGATAATATCCGCGTCTACATAGACTATGAAATCATACTCGGCTGACCATTCTTGGCTACACAAGAGCAGCTTTTGAAAAGAGATTGAATGGGGATGCTGAACACGAGCGTCGAGATAGCTTGATATGACCTTGAAATCGTATCCATGCTTGGATGCATATGCCTCCTGGCTAGGACGGAAGAGCCGAGTATAGTCTTCCACATATTTATCGCCGATCGCGAGAGTGGCTAAACAAACTCGCATTATCATTGCCCGTGAGAGTATTTGCGGAAATAATCATTCGAGTCATGATACCTGAAATGCCCACCGAGCCCGATCGGTTGAACGCCTACGCTCCACGCTGCATACGGAAATCCAATCTGATCCTGGGTCGACAGTGTGAGTAGGTCATCGTACCACTGGTTCAACATAGGGACCGTCTTCGGGTGCTTCATATTCCAGGCCACAAAGCACGTAACCCACACACCGATATCCTTGAACCCGTTCCGTAGGTACACGCGGTACTGCTCGTCTACATCCTGATAAGGCTGAGACTGGCCGAACCAAAACGTAGAAGTATACCGCTCAAAGTGAGACTCCTTGACCTCATTCGCGAGGAGCCCATTTCGCTCAGTATGATCAATTGTAATCACGTTCGTATCGGTCTTGTTCGTCAGTGTGTCAATAACAAACTCGACAACTCGCGGGTTTGTGATCTCTATGCTCCCATCAATCCAGATTACGAACTCGTAATTTTGAAGGCGGGGAATGTTCTGAAAGTTCTGCTTGTAGTACTTGGCGATATTGAAGGTATGCTTGTTGTTGTCGATGGAGTTCATCTTGTTCGGCGTATCTAAGGGGCTTCGGTTGACAATGTGGTACGGTGTAGTGTCGATAATCCATCCGTTCGAACGTACATTTCCGCCCGGCGACATGAAGCAAATGAAATCGGACTCGATCGTCTGCTTAGCAAATGGCTTGCATGTCTTCTCGTATCCGCCATAATTCGCAGTGATAAAGGCAACACGCGGGAGACTACGTGTTGTATGAGAAATACCTTCGTACTCCATCTGTGTGTATACCTGACACTTTTCGTGTAAAGGGATTCACACAATGCGTGGGATGTAGTAGAAATGCTGCCTGTCGTTGTAACGTATGCGAATAGTGGGTATCGAGACTTCGTCGAGAACCTTCTGCGTAGCTTTCTTTACGTAACAAAGAACCATCGCATCGTGTGCTACTGCCTCGACGACGGTATTTACAACATCCTCGTTCAGTATTACAATCATCCTCGCATTGAAATTCGCAAATCAAGTCAGCTAACGCAGGGAGAGACGGCTGGATACGGATCGGCACAGTTTAACCGGTTAACGCATACCAAGATGCAGATCCTTCTCAACCAATTGAAAGAGTCGCCATTGGTCCATTTCGTCGACGGCGATGTCATTTTCCGCAAAGAGCCCAGCGAGGAATACTACGCAAAATACGCAGATTACGATATCGTGTACCAACGCGACGCTGCTCCCGCACCCTTTCATGAGTGGACGTGCACTGGAAACATGCTGCTACGTAATACCCCAGAGACGATCAGGTTTCTTGAACTCATCAAGTGGAAGCAGTCATACCTCAATATGAATGACCAGGAGTGTCAGAGGGAGATCTTCCGCGATGCGAAAGTAACTGATATTCGCAACTACCCCCTGGCAAAGCTCACCGAGTTTCCCATGGAGGAGTTCACGAGCGGGTTCGTGGTCCGCGAATTCATTCAAAAGGACGAGACAGATACGCACCACGCTATCTTTCGCGACTATCCGAAGATGAAGCTCGAATCTCTTCACGACTCCTGCATTGTCTTCCATGCAAACCACGTGTCGGACAAGAAGGACAAGATCGACCTATTCAAGACAATGGGGTCGTGGTATTTCTAGGCGTATTTCCGAAGGAGATCTTCATGTTCTCTTGCCTTTTCGACTGATGTGAGCTTCTTCGTTAACTGGTCTGGATGGTGGCGATCGATATACGTGATTGTATCGACAAAGAAGGACGGCGGACCCGCTGCCAAGAAAAGACGATGAAACCAATCCATGTCCAGGACCCAGATAAAGCGTGGGTCCATCTGAATATGCTTCAATGTATCGCGGATCACGACCTTGGTGGGACCACCAATCGTGTTTTCGTGAAGAATGTTGCCCGTCCAACGAGGAAAGTGACATCCCTCGCTCACAGGATCAAATTGACAGGACACGGCTACCCATTGAGACCCCGTCTGGTTCATGTGTTCAACCACGTCCGAGACAGCCATTGGGTGTGCAAGTCGATCGTCCATTGCGATGTAGTGAAGGAACTGGCCAGTCGCATACTTCAGTGCGTTGTTCCAGTTATGACATGGACTTCCATAGTTTTCGCTGTAGCGAACATAGATTACCTCGACACCCTTTGTGTCAAGCGACCGGACTGCGGTCTCGATCTTGTCGTCTTTACTGTGATCAGAAACGACGCATTGAATCGGGCGATATGTCTGGCTAATGATTGAGTGTAGACAGTCGGTTGTGAATCCAACGCCCTTCCCATCGCACTCATACGTTGTTACCAGTGCAGAATATACGGACATTGTTTAGAAATCATATATTATAAGTCCACATGACACGCAGTACCCTGCTTGAATGGCAAACCACCTATAAGAACCCGACTACGCTGATTGTCCAGGCATCGCATCCCAGTGGGGATGACTCGTGGATGCCCTTTCCAATCGGAATGTGTTATCATTATCCTTCCCAGGTCGGAAAGGGTCAGAGTATTCAGATAGGATCCCATGAGAATTTGGTCATGTGTGCGATCAGCACATCAACTGACCGGAACCGCCGCCCCCATCCAAAGAATAGGTCGTCGATCCTTGCCACCCTTGCTCGGAATGGGATCCACAATCAACAGCTTCCGCCACCTGTATATTATGACCAGCTCCCGCATGTCAAGTTCGTCGTCTCGCCCGAGGGAAATGGAATTGACTGCCATCGCCACTACGAAGCACTGATTGCCGGTGCGATTCCAGTTGTAGAGCGTCATCCGCTTACCGAGCAAAAGTACGCCGGATGCCCGGTTCTGTGGACAGACGATTATTCGGAAATCACGCCCGAGTATCTGACGTCGGCATACAATGAGATGATCGACAAGGAGTATGACTTTTCAAAGCTCTTTATGGATGCCTACGACGAGCCGACGCGTGCCCGTATTCGCGAGTGTGGCAATTACTGGGTAAAATGTACCACGAAAATGACCTGGTATTGACATAATGGACGTCTTCTGCATACACCTTCCGCACCGGACGGATCGAATGGTAAACATTCAGAAGATAGAACGGTTCTATCCTTCTCTGAACATCCACGTCGTCGAAGGTATTCAACACGAACGCGGCCTGACTGGCTGCCTACTGTCGCATCAGAAGATTGTGCGTATGGCGAAGGAGCAGGGTCGGCCGTACGTGTGGGTCATCGAGGATGACTGCAAACTGCTTCCTGGAAACGGGGCACTGGTCTCGTATGCGAATAAAATTGCCAAATACCTCGGTGACAACCCAAAGGTTGGCATTGTCAATGGATGCGGAAACCTCGAGGAATTCAAGGTCGACACCATTCAAGCTGTGGGCGACATGTTCTTTCTGACCGCTCCTCAGGTATGGGCCACACACTGCATGTTTTACTCGCAGTCCTGTTACGATGCGTTTTTGGGCTTAGATCCCGGGGCTATCATTGACACCGAAACCAACAAGCTGAATCTGGTGTTCACGTTTCCATTTCTAGCCACACAGGTCACATCGTTCTCGGACATCACGAAGAAGGATGTGAACTATGATAATATTGTTCAGTCACGCAACTATGTTGCTCATGTGTTACGCGAAAAGAAACTATACAAGGAGTGATACCAGCTCATTGACCTTTCGGCGGTTCTCCGGATCCGAGAGCGGTCGGATTGAATGGCAATCGCAGTACTCGTCTGTCTTGATTTCATATGGGCTGTATACCCACCACGTGCGGTCGAGCCGCTGGTGGTAGCGATGGCGAAAGTCAAAGATGGACTGGTCGGGGTACGAATTCAGTAAGTCGGTTGTGTAGTCCTCGTCGATTCCCCACTGGGAACGCGGGTCCTGGTGAGGTGCGAATGGGTGTGCGGCCAACTCCTTGACTGAAGTTGTCCAGTCCGGATTGAGTTTGAGGACACGTGCGAGAGTTGAGCCCTTGCCCACGTGATAACAGACCGGAAAGGTGTCTTGAAGGTGCACCCAATACTTGCGACGAACGAGTCCGTTCGGACGACGAGCCGGCATTTTGTGGGTAGGCGGGAACAGGTGGACGTACTTGTCATCTGGAATGGCTGCCAGGTCGTTCACAAAGTAGTTCTTGGAAATGGGAATCATGTCAATGTCGGACACGATGCAGACCTGATTCGGAAAGAGAGTTGCTCCCCAGAACCGACCCCATACGCTATTCATGTAGGTCGGTATTCCGGGTGTGGGCTTCAACTTGAGAACGCGACCATATGTCGTGTCGATGGGAATGTCATGGTTCTCGTCAATGTAGATGAGAATAGGCTCGACTCCAATACGCAGCCGCCACACCTTGGACACAATTGGCCAGAAATCAAGGTACATCGGATTCGAATCGCAGCTATGAAGGGCAATCTCCGGTCTCATCTTATATATGCCGCCGCACGAAATTGAACAGGTCGTGACGACGGCTCAATGTACTCCGCTTCCCACGAATCGACAACGCAGACGGGATAATTCGCGTAGAAAGACGTGAGTGCGTTGCGAAGAACCACTGGAGTCGCACCACACAGAAGGGCTTCGTAGAACCGGTGCGTATCCAATCCCGTCCCCTCTGGACACAGCACAAACCGCGACCGACATAGATCGGCCCGATATTCATCAAGTGACAATCCAGACTTGATCGTAGTACGCGAGTCATTGCGTGCAGCATCTAGACACTCCTGGCGTTTGGTTGGATTTGTGGATGGAAGGAAGTTCGCATAGGCCAAGATGTCGCGTGGCACATGTGTGGGTTGGAAGGACCGAGCCCAGGGAAGCTGTCTGTCCGCAAATCCAAGGGGAATGGTTGTCAGTCGCGGGTGATGGACCGTAGTGTTCGCGGCATAGATATGGTTCGCATAGGGCAGAAGTGCCCGGAGCTTGGGTTCATCAAAGGACTGGTCTGAGTTGTGGACAATGAAGGTATGCTTCTTGAAGAGCTTGGGAGGACTGTGCTGAACGAACGCATGGACAAGGTCTCCATTGAGAAAGACGCGATCTCCATTCCTCGCAGCAATTGTGTACCTCGGGAGGTCTGGGTAGCGTGGTTCCACCACCCATTGACAAAGTTCAGCGAAGGAACGACCCGATATCATTTGCTACGTAGAGAGACAAGTATGAAGGTCTTTTCATTCTGTTTGTATGGGCCATACAATGAACGCTACTACCCCGGGATGATTGAGAACATTCATCTGATTCACAAGCACTTCCCTGGGTGGTATATCTACATCTACGTCGGTGCGGATGTTGACCAGCATACAGTGGACATTCTTAGATCAGCCCCTCGCGTAGTTCTCCGAATGACGGGGAAAGTGGGTGCTGGGAACATGATCAATCGGTTCTTCGCAATCGATGAACCGAACGTGGAGATTATGATGGTCCGCGACGCAGATTCGCGTGTTCACTGGCGGGACCGTTGGGCCATTCGTCAGTTTGAACAGTCTCCGGCTATTGCTCATTCGATTCGCGATTATCCGCTCCACACAGCCGCTCTTATGGGCGGACTGTGGGGATTGAAGAAGGGGTCGGGTCTTCACATTCAGACTGAGTATGCTTCGTTCCTTGCGAATCCTGTGGATAAGGGAATGTCGCACGACCAGGATTTTCTCGGGGACCGCATTTATCCGTCAGTCAAGTCGCAGCTTCTGGCTCACACTGGAAACGGTGGACCGTGTGGAATCGGGGAGACATGCCGTCCGTTCCCCTTTCCGCCCCAGGACAACTTTTACTGCGGTAAAGTTGAGTATACTGGATTTGTAGACGTCCCGCCGCCAGCTCGAAACTTTCTCGGTAAACCACAATGAAGACTCACCGCGTAATTGGCTCTCGCCGTAAGGTTTGGAATGGAACGGCCCAGAAGACACCGGGTGGTCTTACCAAGGGTGACCTGATGATGAACAAGTATGGCCGCATCGTCTCCAAGAAGAAGGCGGCGCATGCTCGCAGCGGGCGTGCGTTCACACGGCGTCATTGAAGCCGCCTTCCGGACCGGCGGCGCCATCACAAGGGAGGAGCTGGGGATGAAAATGAATAAGCATGGCACGCAGCTCGGGACGAAGTAACTCGGCCCGTCTGGCCACTGCGAGCTCAGTCTGGCCAGTCTTTTCATACGCCACCATAAGACGATAGAAAATATGAAACTGTTCATGGTCGGCCATGGGCGGCAGTACTCCGGTCAAGTAGGCTCGCCGCAATCCTTCACCCGCTTGAATCGAAACCCGGAGGTCGCCTCCGACCAATGCATACTCCTGGATATTGTAGACACGGTCTTGTCTACGACATACAGCAGCTTGGTTACATATCAAGTCTCCGTAATCTCCAAACACCGCGGGCGTCACCATGTCCGGACGGGTGGCGGCCATATACGCGAACATGGTTTCATCCGATGGCGAATATCCTTCGTTGAGCAGTTGTGTCCACTCTCGAATCACTGTCGTTGTGAAGTCCAGGATAGGCGCACGCTTTCCCGCAAAGAATCCACCGGCTATCCACCCGTGATTGTTGCGGAAAAAGGCGTATCTGTCATTTGGGCGATTGCGGTCAATCAGACTCATCATGGCAATATTCGCTCGTTCTGGGTCCCACCATTGTGAGAGATTGGCCAGTCCAGTTTCGGGGAGTTTGATACGTACGTCAACCCACGCGAACCATTCGGTATTGAAGGAATTGATGTCTGCCACTTGCCGCACAAACTCTACCTTGTGATTGATAATCAGGTAGTATAGATTGGTGAACTTCTCAGGTGCGACCAACACCACTGGGTTATGAATGTTGTTCTCCACAATTTGCGGAAGTTTATTCCAGAATGGCAAGTGCTCGAACTTAATGACATGGAATATCGTTGGGCGGTTCCCACGAATCAATCGTAGAGGCGCTTCCAGGTCAGGCTCGCAAAAGATGACGAATGGGTCTGGGGTCTCAAACAACCTTTTTGAACTCTTGAGGTAGGCATCGATGCTACTGAAGTGCTCAGAATCTACATTGTCCAGCCCTTCGCGTTTGCGGAGATTGTAGAGTGCGGTTACGTACGTGACAGACATTGCTACTTTCCATCGTGTTTAAGTAAATAGATTCCAACCATCACCATGATGAGTCCAACGTATTGATGTGTCTTTTCCAGACGGTCGCCCAAGATGATATATGCGGCCACACTTTCCAACAAGCCTGAGACACCGTCCCACATTCCATTCACATACATGACGTTATCTGACCGAAGGGACTTGATCAAGTAATAGATGACGCCGATGTACCCGACAATACCGTAGCCTAAGTACGACAGCTGGTTTGACTGTGCGTACCACCGCAGGTTGAAGTCACCAAAGATCTCGACCACGGACAGTAGCACGATATCCGAGAATCCCATTGTATTAGTCTTGTGTTTTTTTGAGTGGTGATGATAATGGCAGCAACAGGTGTGACTGTGGCTCTAGGTTCGGCGTTAGTAGCCGGCGTTACCCTGGCAGGGTTCGCAAGTGCTGCTAGCCAGGGGCTGATTGACCACAAGAACGGCACGATAACTCAAACGACAGCTCCGGTTCAGCAGCAGCAGGCTCCAGCTGTGGCTGCGGCTGTAGCCAATGTCCCCCTTCCGGTCTCCGCACCTCCGCCTCCGGCTCCGTCGGTTCCCGAGCCTGCTGAGGCTACCGACCCGGTTGCCGAAATTGTGGACAGTGCACTCGACCAGGCAACAAAGGCTGAGGCGGTCATCGTTGCCAGGCGAAACGCCCAACCTCCACCGCCACCGACATATGGTGGCAAACGCAAACGGAGGACACTTCGCCGTCTGAAGGGCGGTGTCCCCGAAGAGGTGAGGTGGGCAAAAGAGGTCGCAAGAGCTCTCACACGGGCTCTCGGACGTCTCGATGAAAAGTCCAAGTCCCCTAGGCCTCCGTTCATGAAGCTCATTACAGTAAAGGATTCCGCAGTAGCTACTCGACTTCTACCTGTATATAACGCATTCGCTTCGTGGAGGTCTGGTGTTCTTACGAGTGCGAACGTACACCAGAAAGGATTCGCAGACCATCTACTCGACGATATTGTGGCTAAATGGCCGGATATCAACCCAGTGTTCAAGGTACTCCCTCCGATTTCGGAGTATACCGCAAAGGCCGAGGAACTTGTGAACCGTGCGAGCGTAACCCGCCTCGAAGAGATGGGTGCGGCAAATGAAGCAGTGTTGCGGCAAACGCGAGAGCGAGATGAAATGGCGGCAGTTCGGTTAAGGGAGTTTCAAGCCGCTCAGGCAGAGGCTGCTGCGAAGACTGAAGCAGAAGCGGCTGCAAAGGAGGCAAAGTACCAATCAGAAAAGGCAGCCCGTCAAGCAGTCGAAGCAGAAGCGGCTCATATAGGGGTGGGTCAGGAACTGGCACTGCCAACGTCCCCTGTCTTGACCGAAGAAGAACAAGTTGCTCGGGATGCGGCCGCGAACCGTTTATTTCCCGCCGAACCTCCCGTGAGTGTCGCTCCAAACGGCTTCGAGGCATCGCCCGGAGAGATTGCGGCAGACAAAGTCGCAAGGGATGAGATAAATGCCACCAAACAACCGGAAGCACTAAGTGAAGCCGACCAACAGAGATTGGATGCGGAGGCGGAGGCGAAATGGGCAGAGTCGGCGCCGCCGGCGGACAGAGTGGCAGCTAGGGCTGAATTCGAAAAGATGGAGGCGGCAGCAGCGAAGGCGGCTGCGGTTCCGGATAAGCCCGCGGTGAACCCAGACCAGGACAAGATAGACGCAGACGTAGCAATTGCGAAGGCGAAGGAGGAGGTGAATGAAGGACCGCATGAGGGAGAGGCGGCCACGCTGAGCAAAGAACAGCTATATGTCAACCGCTTAAAAGAGCAGATACTTGGTCGCGAAGACAATATGCACTTAGCTGCTGAACTTTCGACAGCCGAGAAGGCGGTGCTAGCGGTGGCTGCAGAAAAGGCGGAGGCTGAAGCGGCAGCAGTTGCTCAGAAGATTGCAGCGGAGGATGCTGCGGCGGAGAGGGCTCGGGCAGAAGCCAGGATAGCACGAGCAGCAGCGGCGCGGGCCATGGCAGAGAGAGCTGCCGCTGCGGAAAAGGCAGCGGCGGAGAAGGCTCAGAGGGAAGCGGAGGAAGAGGCAGCACGTTTTCAAGCAGCAAAGGCAGAGGGAGATGCAGCGAACGCAGCACAGAGCGCTGCGTCTGCCCTGAACAGGGGAAAACTCTCATTGGCCGCAGAAGAGGAGCTCCGGAAGCTCGACGTTCCTGTTCGCACCGGAGACCGTGAGCAACTTGAGCATGAACTAGCAATCGATGCATTGGACGCGGCCTCTGCCGATGCGGGCCGAGACTCGTGTGCGGACTACGCAAAGGTGAATTTGGGACCCACTCCAACGTTCGTCCCGATTGCCGGAGATGGATGGTGCTATTACAATGCGATTCTCACTGGAGCGGGCGTAACTACGTTGCCAGCAGTTGCGTTTATTGGCGAACTGATACCGCTCATGCCCACAGACGGCTGGAGTGGTACGTTTGGCGTTCTGAATCACCAGACTGGCTCGGTCGACAACCTTACGTACCAAGAGTATGTTGCCAAGTTAGCTGAGACGTACAATGACGGAGGACTGAGGCTCAAGTATTGGCCAGAGGGCGACCGCGTATCACCGGCGGTTGTTGAGTGGTTCAAGCGACAGGGTAGGAAGGTAACTCTCGCAATTTACGAACAGCGCGCCGGGCAGCCTACAGACAAACTAAGTAGCTACGACCTCGTGGGAGCCAACACGTTTTATAGCGAAAGTTGCGATGGAAGCGAGGTGATTAGTCTCGCTCACAATGGCACGAACCATTTCGACCTCTTCGTAAATACATCCCCCACGTCTGGATCGGAATCCCCAGCACTTTCCGATGGATTGATAGAGCGACTCGCCAAGGCCAAGATTGCCTGGGAAGCCCTGCGTAACAAGGTGTCGGCCGAGGGACTAGGTGATATAAAGGAGAAAGAACCGGCCACGTTCAAGAACAAGCCAAAGAGGAGGCGGGACCAGCACCCCGGTAGGTTTACCGAGAAAGAGGGAGAAATGGGTACGAAGGACTACTTGGCGAGGGCTCAAGGTGGCCCCTCGACATCGAGCCGGAGAGCTCCCAAAGCACCATCGCCGGAACTGAAGGCATTATACAACGCGGCTGTCGATGCCGTCAACGGTGCGGCCGACTTACAACGGGATGAAACTGCAATTACGGACGAAGACGCAATCACTGAGATGCAGCTTGATTATTTGAGTCAGGTCGAGGCTCATTTTGCCGGAGTCCCGGCCACGCGGGGTGTTTCTGTACCACAGCCGCCCACGGGACTGTTGAACGCAAGTGTCAGACTTGGGTTACCGTTGCCACCCGAGTCGAAGAAAAGGCTCGAGAAAGAACGAGATGAACTACTCGCGAACAGAGGCAGACTGAGACCGAAACCCGCAGAAGGCGAGGCCCGCAAAGCAACTCGCGAACGGTCTATCGCAGACATAAATGCACGTATAGCAGAAATCGACTCACAGCTGGGAACTTCTGGCGGTCGTCGTCGCAAGACACCTCGCCACAATAAGAAGACGCGTAAATCGACTTTCAGGAGAAATCGTAAGCATTGATAAATGTCTGACGACCTGGTGATGGCCAAGACGGTTCAGACTGCCCCCATCCGTATCCTCGCCGAGGGGCTGAAGTCCATGCTGGTTGAGATGAGCCTGGTCTTTGATAAGGATGGCATTCGCATGATTGCCATGGACAACACTCGCACGGTACTGACGCATATGCGTCTCCATGCGTCCAAGTTTGAGGAGTACCAATACAACCACACAGCACCGCGTCTGGATGTGGGTCTGAACACGGACCACTTTTACCGTATCGTCAAGACAGTGACGAACGATGACACGATTACGTTCTCGGTGTCCAAGTCGGAGTCCAATCACCTGTGCATCACCCTGGAGAACGGTGAGAAGAAGCGCCGTATCCGCAACAAGCTGAACCTTCTCGACCGCGACGAGTCCGACATCAAC
>Ga0208745_1000012_pt1 | contig 103738 bp, 92 predicted proteins | sample CryBogCBH23Jun09_FD_184622 | JGI IMG/M metagenome (GOLD analysis project Ga0208745, IMG submission 184622) | Freshwater microbial communities from Crystal Bog, Wisconsin, USA - CBH23Jun09 (SPAdes) | ecosystem: Environmental > Aquatic > Freshwater > Lake | place: Crystal Bog, Wisconsin, USA... | reverse complement strand
GGCGAGCCTTCTCGGTGCGTCGCTTGGCCGCCTTCATGAGATGTCCGTAGAGGGTGGTGGTGATGTCGACGTCGAGCTTGATGGTCCGGTAGTAGCGCTCGATCTGCTCTTCAATCTCGGAGATCCAGACGTAGGGCAGATCGCAGGCATTCAACTTGGAATGGCGTCCGAGGCAGGCGAAATACTCGTAGACCCCACCGTGGCGACCGGTGTTCTTCGAATAGATCATGCGTTGACCGCAGCGACCACAAGCGAGAGTGCCCTTCAAGTAATGCTCGTGCTTTCTGGTGCGTTCTCCCGCCAGTGCTTTCGATTCCAGCATTGACTGGACCTTGGCGAAAATCTCTTCAGAGACGAGCGGTTCGTGGCTCCCTTGGTAGAGCTCGTTGGGTGCTGAAGCGGTGAAGTTCCGCTCGACGAGGTCGGGTGGACGAGGAGCCGAGTCATCTCGCTTCGTGGTCCTCACCTTCTTGGCCCGGCGAACCCCATAGAGACCTTGGCATCTCATCAGTCGAGCCACCTGGTCTCGTCCCACGTCATGGCCTGCTCGGCGCATGGCCTTCCACATCTTGCGAGTCCCATAGACCGAGAAGTTGGCGGCGTGGATCTCGCAGAGGGCTTGACCAAGGATCTCATCGCTCATCGCTCGTGCCGAGATTGGTCGTGTCTTTGCGGCGTAATAGGTGCTCGGAGCAACTGCGAGGACTTCGCAGATGGGCTCGACTCCGAACTCCTGGCGGTGCTGATCGATGTAGTCGACCATCACCGCTGTGGGCGGTCGAGCTCCGCCGTTAGATAAGCCGAGGCGCTCTTTAAAATCGCATTGGCTCGCCGGAGCTCCTTGTTCTCTTGCTCAAGCTCCAAGATGCGCTGTTTGTCAGCTGTCGTGACCCCGCCGATGAGCCCGTCATCAATATCGGCTTGGGCCACCCAGGCCTTCACACTCTCAGTGCCGTATCCAAGCTGATTGGCGACCCGCTGCGCAGTTCCGCGTGCGGTGCCGAGTTCGTCGCGCAAGGTCCGGACGAGCCGAACTGCCTGTGCCTTCTCCTCAGGTGAGTAGCGCCGTGCCTGCGGGCTTCTTCGTTGGTTGTTGTTTCCCATGGCTCCATCCTTGTTTCCAAAGTCTGGAGCCTCCAACTATCCCAGTGCGATTCACTTTTTCGGCTTCTTCGAGAAGCTCGAAAATCCCGAAAACCCTTGGGAATACTGGATCATCGGATTCTGGTGGGGTCTCTCCTCATCTGACCACGATCGATCCGAGCACTCTCCAGTTGGGCTTTCCGGCGTAGAGCAGGACTCGGATGCGGTAGTTCTCGAAGTTCCGAAAGCCGAATCCAATCCGCTTGATGCGCTTGATCAAGTTGTTGATGGACTCCGTTGGGGCATTGGTGATCCGCTCCAAATGGTGGTTGCAGATCTTGTCGAACCACCGTTTGAGGGTCCGCCCCAAGCGTTGGATCTCCCGTGGCATTGCCTTCGTGGTCGCCCGAGTGACGAGGTCATCCAACATGGCTCGAGCCGCATCTGGGTCCTTGGTTCGGTAGAAGTCTCTGAGGCGCTCTTTGATCCGGTAGGCAATCGCCACCTCAGCACCTGGGTCACCGAGCTCGAGCAGTGACGCCAGGCGTGCTGCTTGGTCCTCGCTTAAGGACTCCTCCGCTCGCTGCAAGAGTCGTCGACTCTGAAAGAGCGGGTCGTTCCGTCGGCCTCGGTGGCCCGTCGTCTCGACCTGCACCCGTCGCCTGATGGCGTCGAGGCACCTCGTGGCCAGGGCGATCACGTGGAAGGGATCAACGACTTGGACCACCTTGGGTAAGGTCACGCTGTAGACCGCGGCGTAGGCGTCGGACATGTCGAGGGCGCCGTAGTGGAGCTGGTCTCGCCAGTGCGTTGGTTGGGCGTTCACCCACGCGGCGACCTCTCTGAAGTCCCTCGAGGGCAACAGGTCGACGATTTGGTGGTTCGCCACATCGGCCACCGTCGTGATGTAGGTCGTGGGCGTTCGACCGCGTCGAACGAACGAGGTCTCATCGAGTCCAATGGCGCTCGTGATGCTCCGACGCTTTCGATCCGCAGCCAGAAGGGCCGTGCCGTAGAGGGTGACGGCGTCTTGGACGGTGTGCCAGTCGCACCCGAGTTCACCGGCCACCTCGTTGACGGTTCTGCCCACCCCAACCTGTGCCGTTGCCCACTTGGCAGCTCTCGTCGTCAAGAGGCAGTGGGCGGCGCCGATGCGGTGATCTGCGTGCATCCACGAGCCCTTGGGACACGCTCGGTTCGGGCATCGCATCCGGTGCTTCTTCCAGCGCAGCGCCATGGGTTGGCCGTAGACGGGGAGGTCGATGTAGGTGACGAGGGGTCGATCCTTCACCTGAGCCTTCGTGCCGCACTTGTCGCAGTGGAGAACTCCGGGTGGTCGTTCAATCGTGAGCGATCGCTTCGGTCCGAAGCGTTCGTAGCTGAGGACCACGACGTCTTTCAAGCCCACCAGGGCCTGGACAATCTCACTAGGGTCAGAGGTGGTGAAGGTGCTTCTCGATTGTTGGCTCACACCTCAAGCCTGAGGCACCTTCACCGCTTGCGCAACGATCCCCGGCGCAGGGCAGACCCCACGGAAATCCGAAGATCCGTGATATTTGGAAGTCGTCACAAGACCTGCAGTCGTAGTCGTTTGGCTCCCAGAGCAGGACTCGAACCTGCAACCTAGCGATTAACAGTCGCTTGCTCTGCCAATTGAGCTATCTGGGATTGCGCCCCTCACCGTAGCAGGAACTGGGGCACCCTCTTCAGCGCTCTCGCTCGATCGCGAGCTCAATCGATGAAGGAACGCAGACTCGCAGCATCGCCTTGGTCCTTCAAGCGGTGCAGCGCGCGCATCTCAATCTGTCGGACGCGCTCCTTCGTGACGTTGAGAGCCCTACCAACCTCGTCGAGCGTCCGCGGTCCCTCACCGTCGAGACCGAAGCGCAGCACCATGACCTGGCGGTCACGGGTTTCGAGCGATCCGAGCAGTTTGCCTAGTCGATCATCGAGTGCCTGGCGATCGAGGTCGGCGTCAGGGTCCACCGCATGCGCATCTTGAATGGTGTCCCCTAACGTGTAGGCATCGTCGTCGCGAAGCGGGGCATCGACGGACAAGATGTCCTGGCTCGTGGCCAAGAGTTCCTCGACCCGATCAACGGAGAGGTCCACCGCCGCTGCCAGTTCATCGATGGATGGCGATCGCCGGAGCGAGACGGTGAGCTCTCGCTCAACGGCCTTGATGCGGTTGATGAGCTCAACCAAGTGAACTGGTATTCGGATAGCTCGGCCTTGATCGGCGATGGCACGCGACAACGCCTGGCGGATCCAGAAGCTGGCGTAGGTTGAGAACCGAAATCCCTTGGTCGGATCGAATCGCTCGACCGCCTTCATGAGGCCGATGTTCCCCTCTTGGATGAGGTCCAGCATTGGAATCCCAGGTCGTTGGTACTTCCGAGCGATCGAGACGACGAGTCGGAGATTCGATTCGATGAGGCGGGCCCGAGCTCGAGCACCTCTCCGAGAGGCCATTCGGAGCGCTGATTGGGTCGCTGGGTCCAAGTCTTCGGCGAGCAGCGCTGCGTCGGCGTCAATCCCGTCGTGGAGCTCTGTCGCGAGTTCGATCTCTTCCTCTGCGGTGAGGAGGGCGGAGCGACCAATCTCGTGGAGGTAGCTCGACAACCCGTCGCCGAGTGGCCGCTCAACGACCACGCGCCCCGCTGGCTTCTTCGGCAACGACGGCTCGAGCGATGGTGCTCGCTTCGGAACATCGACACGGGGAACCTCCACGTGGAGTTCCTCGTGAGAGGGAAGGTCGTCGAGCACCGAAACCCCAGATGCTTCGATCGCAGCGATGACGTCGACCAAGAGTGGGGCTGAAAGCTCCACGTGCTGGAGCGCATGGGCGAGGTGGTCGTGGGAAAGCCCATCTTCTCGCTGGCCAGCCTCAATCAGCGCTTGGAGTTCGATCGCCGCCAGTGCCGATTGCGAGGCCCCAATGTTGACCACTGCGCTGCTCCCTCCCCCACCATCCATCAGGCCTGCTCCCCTGTTGCGAGCCACGCTACCAATGCCGATTCCGCCGGTCCGGCCGTTGTCGGATCATCGAGCTCCATGAGGAGTCGCTTGACCGTCGCAACCGTCGTGGTGTTCGCTGCGAATTCCACTGGTGTGACACGGGTTTGGGCCATGAGTTCCTCGAGTGCTCGCCGGGTCGCACTACGGATGAGCTGCGCGACCACTGCTTGCACCGGATCTCCGAGTTCGGTCTCGGCGACGAACGGTTCGTCGACGATCAACTGTCGCAGCAACGACGCGCTCTGCTCATCAGCACCATCGACTGCCTCGGCCAGGCTCTCCGCATTGAGGAGGATGTCGAAGGTTCGGCGCTGAACGGGGTCAACGAAGAGGCAGGTGTCCAGCCGATCGGCAACGAGATCTGGCCGGTGCACGGCGACCTTCAACGCTTCGAGTCCGGGCCGGAGGCTGGGATCAGTCCTCTGCAGGAGCGGAACCTCAGGACGCACTGCTTCAGTGGAGGTCACCTTCGATTGGTTGCGGTCCTTCAAGATTGCGGTGCGCTCCTCAGGATTCCGGCGCAGGTGTTCGAGTCGAGTCCGCAGGAGATCTGCGTCGACGTGGCATCGATCAGCGACGTACATGACGTACTGATCTCGAGCGAGGTCGCTCGGGTGCTCGGCCACCACGGCGAGGGCACGCTCAGCCACCTTCGCCCGCCGCTCAGGGGTAGAGAGGTCGGCGCCACCGATCTGGCGATCGACACGGAACGCGAGGAACGGCCGAGCGTCACGTATCGCTGCGACGAGGACCTCTGGCGAATCCTTCGCGAGCTGGCCGGGATCGGCACCCTCAGGCATCGCTGCGACGACGACTTCGGCGTTGTGGGTGCGCTCCCACTCGTAGACCCGCTGGATAGCGTTCTGGCCGGCGCTGTCTGCGTCGTAGGCCAGCACGATTCGCTTGGCGAAGTTCGACAGGGTCTTGAAATGCTCCTCAGTCAGTGCGGTGCCACAGGTCGCCACCGCTCGTGGGATGCCCACCGAGAAGCAGCCGATGACGTCGGTGTACCCCTCGCACACCACGACTTCGTCAGCCTTGATGATGTCCTGCTTCGCCCAGTTGAGTGCGTAGAGGGTGCGGTGCTTGGCGTAGATCGGCGTCTCGGTCGAGTTCTTGTACTTCGGCTCTGGACCCCGCCGATCATCGGGTCGCTCACCAGGTCGTGGGGGAAGAATCCTGGCCCCAATGGCAATTGCTCGGTTCGAGACGTCAAAGATTGGGAAGACGACCCGCCCCCGGAAGAAATCTTGCAGTCGACCGGACTTGTTGACGAAGCCGAGCCCAGCCTCTTCGAATACCTTGGGCGATATGCGGAGGGCCTTTGCCAGGGCATCCCACTCGTCGGGAGCCCACCCAATTTTGAAGTGGCGAACGATTGCGCCGTCGTAGCCGCGACTCCGGAGGTACTCACGAGCGCGACCTGCATCTGGCGACGACAACAGGCGCTCGTGGTACCACGACACCGCCTGATCCATGGCCTCGTAGAGCTCGGCACGCCGCTTCGATTGCCCGGCGAACGCCGGATCCTCGGTAATGGTCACCCCCGCCTTGGTAGCGAGGAACCGCACGGCATCAGCGAAGTCGAGGTGGTCCATCTGTCGAACGAAGGAGATGGCATCGCCTGACGCCCCACACCCGAAGCAGTGGTAGAAACCCTCCTCTCCGTTGACGGAGAACGACGGCGAACGCTCCTGATGGAAGGGGCAGAGCCCCGACCACCGACGACCGACTCGCTTGAGGGCAACTCGCTCCGAGATGAGCGCGACGAGGTCAGTCCGGGACCGTACTTCGGCGATGTCATCGGGCGAAATTGCCATGGGGTGACGGTAGCGCGCTCAGCCCATCGCGGCATCGCCCGCCGATAGGCTGAACGAGTGACCAGTGAACTCGCCATTGATGCCAGAGATCTCGTCAAGGTGTTCAACCGAGGCAGTTCGGTTCGTGCCCTCGATGGATTCAGCCTCCAAGTTCCCCGGGGAATTGTGATGGGTCTGCTCGGGCCAAATGGCTCGGGAAAGACGACCGCCGTTCGGATCTTGTCGACCATTCTCTCGGCAACCTCCGGTTCGGCATCGATTCTCGGTCTCGACGTCGCGAAGCAGTCCGATGCGGTCCGACGCACGATTGGACTCGCCGGACAGTACGCGACGGTCGACGAGAACCTGACCGGTCGCGAGAACATCCGCATGGTGGGTCAACTCACCCACATGTCCAAAGCTGGAGCAGCCAGCAAGGCCGATGAGCTCCTCGAGCGGTTCTCGCTGAGCGATGCGGGGAATCGACCAGTGAAGACCTACTCCGGCGGCATGCGGCGGCGGCTCGACCTCGCCGCATCGCTCGTCGCTGCTCCTCCGCTCCTCTTCCTCGACGAGCCAACGACGGGACTCGATCCGCAGAGTCGAAACGACCTCTGGGAGATCATCGAGCAATTGGTCACCGAAGGAACCACCGTCCTGCTCACCACGCAGTACCTAGAAGAGGCCGATCGACTCGCTGACGACATCGTGGTCATCGACCACGGCCGAGAGATCTCCCACGGAACCCCTGCAGCGCTGAAGGCGCAACTCGGAACCACCGTGGTTGAGGTGAGCTTCTCGAACCACGAATCTGCCGATCGAGGGCTTGAGCTCATCAAGGGACTCACCGACAAGGAACCCATTCGCGAAGGGTCAACGGTAGAGCTCACCGTGGAGAACGGCCCTCGAGTCGCCGCTGACGTCCTGCGCGCGCTCGATGCCGCCCAGCTTGAACCACTCGGCCTCGCCATTCGAGAACCCAGCCTCGACGACGTCTTCTTGTCCCTCACGGGCCGAAGGACCGCCGAAGAGGGAACGGCAACGGAGGCCGCACCGAAGAAGAGCCGCCGCGGCAACAAGGAGTCCCAATGACCACCACCGTGACCCAAGTGGAGAAGCTCTCTGCGCCGATGCGCCTCGTGTGGGCGTGGCGAGACATGAAGACCGTGACGTGGAGGAACCTCCTCGGTAGCGTGCGGACCCCCGAGGCCATCTTCTTCTCGTCCTTGCAGCCCATCATGTTCGTGCTGCTCTTCCGCTACGTCTTCGGCGGAGCCATTCCCGTTCCCGGTGGCGAGTACGTGAACTACCTCATGCCGGGCATCTTCGTGCAGACGGTGTGCTTCGGTTCGGTGGCAACGGCGATTGGGCTCGCTGAGGACCTCCAGAAGGGCCTCATCGAACGCTTCCGCGCATTGCCCATGGCCCGATCGGCCGTTCTCGGCGGACGGACCACCGCTGATGCAATTCGCAACGTGGTCGTGCTCGTGATCTTGACCGTCGTCGGGATCCTCGTCGGCTTCAGGCTCGAAGCAGGCGTCGCCAACTTCCTCCTCGGCTGCCTCGTCATGTTGATCTTCGCCTACGCCCTCAGCTGGGGATTCAGCGTGATCGGCCTCATCGCGCCGAACTCCGAGACTGCGCAGCTCATGACGTTCCCGCTGCTGTTCCCCTTGACCTTCGCCTCGGGCGCGTTCTCTCCTGTCGAAGCGATGCCGGGATGGCTCCGTGGATTCGCGACCTGGCAGCCGGTTGGTACCGCTGTGGCTGCTGCTCGGTCCCTCATGGTCGGTGGCGTCTACTCCCAGCCAGACAAGGTCTACTGGGCCCTTGGGTGGTCGGCGCTCATGCTGGTCGTGTTCTCGTTCATGGCGGTTCGCATCTACCGCAAGGCCGACTAGTCGTCCCGAACGACGAGGCACTGCACAACGGCGTTCGCCAGCAGTCGTCCATGGATCGTCAATCGAGCCATCCCGCCGCGAACATCGACGAGTTGGTGTGGACTGCCGAGGCGTTCGAGCGCTGCGAAATCGATCGCTCCTGAGGGAACGCCGTGTGCAGTGCGGAGTTGGAGTGCGAGTCGCTCGAAGGCTCGAGCTTCATCGCTCAGGCGCTCTTCTCCGACCACTGGGGTCTCACCGGCCTGGATAGCTTCGATGTAGCGCTCGACGCCTGCAGTGTTCCAGTACCGACGTCCTTGATCGTGACCGTGCGCCGCAGTCCCAATTGCGAGGTAGTCGCCACCAGTCCAGTAGGTGGCGTGGTGCTGGCATTCATGTCCAGGTTTCGCCCAACTCGAGATCTCCTCGAAGACGTAACCAGCTCGATCGAGGTACTCCGTCATCCACAGATACCGGTCTGCCTGGAGGTCATCATTGGGGAAGCGCTCGGGGTGCTTCGCCAACGGAGTGCCTGGCTCAACCGAGAGTGCGTAGATCGAGAGGTGCGGCGGCGGCGTGTCTCCTTCAACGATTGCCCGCACGGTGCGTTCGAAATCCTCCGGTCGCTCGCCGGCAGCTCCGTAGATGAGGTCGACGCTCCACGAGGTAAGTCCCGAATCGCGGACCGATGACATGATTCTCTTGAGGGCATCTGGAGGGTTCACTCTCCCGAGACTGGCCAAGACACGTGGCTGGAGTGACTGGAGACCGAACGACGCTCGAGTCACCCCAGCTGCAACCAGCGCGGAGAGGTAGTCGGGAGTGACATCTTCTGGATTGCACTCCATGGAGACCTCTGCGTTCGGGAGCAGCCGGGCAGCTTCGACCAGTCGCTCAATCGCCGCAGGTGAGAGCCGACTCGGCGTCCCTCCCCCGAAGTAGAGGGTGCTGGCGTCTCGTGGCGATGCACGCCGCTCTGTAGTGAGCTGCGACACGCACGCGTCCACGTAGGCATCGATGAGGTGATCCTTGCCAACCGTGGTGACGAATGCGCAGTAGTCGCAACGGTGAGCGCAGAACGGAATGTGGACGTACGCCCCAATTTGGCTCACGATCTCTTCACCGAGAACGGCAGGCGGGGCTCCAAATCGATTCGCCGGTACATCCATACAGACGAGTCAGCTTCGTCATCAGACGAAGGAAATGACACCGAGCGCCAGACAAATCAGCACCGAGACGACGCCGGCACCGATGAACTTCCACACCACTCCTGGCCCCCAAGGTTCTCCTCGGAATCTCCCGAGGAAGGTGAGGATGAACAACAGCGCTGCCACAACGAGGAAGATTGATCCGGTGAGGCCTCCCGACGTCTTCACTCCGTGGTCGATGAAGTACTTCGCTGCCAATTCACCGATGACCATGACGAAGACGATTCGAGCGATCCCGACCGGGATCACACGATGGATCCACGTAACGAAGGGAAACGGCTTCTTGATCCCTTCGATGAAGAGCATGAAGGCGTACGCAATGCAGATGACCGGAGTCCGCCAATTCGGGCCAACCACGGTGTAGATCGCAGCAGCCACGAAGGAGATTTGCACCACGGTTCGAAATGCGAGGTCGAGCAATTCGTGGCGACCCCGACCTTGACGATGGGGGGCGACGATCACCATTCGTTGCGGGTACCACTCTCTGGCCATCGTCTCGAGCAGCTGGCGAACCACACAGGCAGCGATGACCACGACCCACATGGTGTGCTCCGATTCCGCAATGGTCACCTCCTTGCCGCTCACCAACGGATACAGCGCCGGGAACTTCCCGAGGATGAACGCGGACATCACAATTTGAACTGAGTAGTCACCGGCGATATGCCAGAAGCGATCGAAACCAGATCGATCCCGATGCGCCCTGAGCGGTCGCATGCGACGTGCAATCTGGGGTCCGGCGAAGTAGTTGCACCCCAACACGAAGAGCGTGATGTACTCCGACACTGTGAAGCAGTGCCCTGTCACGATTGCCCCTGCGAGGATCGGCAGGAATCCAATGAGTCCAGCGAAACCGCTCAGGAGTCCCAACACGACAAGAGCGATATCGAGGCCGAGCGTCGGGGGCAGAGCCGCTCCATGGGTCTGCACGGTTGCCATGATCCCGACAATCAATCCGGCCAGAGGGAACAGGAACTGGGCGTTGCCGAAGATTGCCTGGAGTGGATTCCCGTCGACGATGGCGAGCGAGAACATCGGAGTGATCTTGCCGAGATGACCTGGCGCTCGGTAGAAGAAGTCATCACCGGATCGGTTCCCCAGCAGCTTCCACGACCATGACCTGTCGCCTCGGCCAGGCGTGGTCGAGGCAATGAGCTCAGCTCGGAATTCAGCGAGTTCACCTTCGGTTTGGTGGTGATGGTGCGCGAGTTCGGTCCCGTGCATTGCTGCATGAGCCCCGCCGTCGGCAACGTTGAGTGAAGGGTTGTACATCGTCACAGCGGCGCTCCTCCATCATCCAGTGGTTGGGCGCCGCTTGGCGGGGCGCCTCCATCGTCGACTGGTTGGGCGCCACTTGGAGGAGCGCCTCCATCGTCGACTGGCTGCGTGCCGCTTGGCGGGGCGCCTCCATCGTCGACTGGTTGGGCGCCACTTGGAGGAGCGCCTCCATCGTCGACTGGCTGCGTGCCGGATCCACTCGTACCACCCGAACTACCGGCGCTTCCCGCTCCGGAACCAGCAGCGCTTCCTGCCCCAGCTGCACCCCCGCCGGCAGCACCGGCAGCTCCCGCAGCCGCTCCCGCGGTTCCGCCTGCTGCGGCAGCAGCTGCAGCCGCGCCAGCCGCACTGGCCACCGCGATCGTTCCAGCGATGGAGGCCACCGTCTGGGACTCGCTCTTCTGTTCTGAGTGGGTCAGCGGCGTTGACGGACCAGGTGCAGGCGGCAGTCCTCCTGGGGTGGTTGACGTCGTTGGGGGAATAGTTGTGGACGTTGGCGTCGTCACCGGAACGGTGGTACTCGAGGTCGAGGGCGGAGCCGTTGGTGGCACCGTGCTCCCTCCGTACCCATTGGATGCAACCTTCAGCGCCGCCCCTGAAGAAGCAGCGAAGGCGAGGAGGCCAACGCCAATTGTTCCCGTAGCGATAATCACGGCAATTCTCGGTGCAATACGCATATCGCCTCCACGGCCGCTCGACACGAAAACAACGATCAATGGGAGAATACCCCAAGCATCAAGACATCTCTGTGTCAGCGAGGAGAAACTTGAGCAACGACATCACGAGGTACCCCGAGGGATCCCTGACTCCACCCCTCAATTGGGACAGGGTGGCCATTCTCGGCGACCGAAATCGACACGGCGATGGGATGGAGCCGCGGTTGCGGGAGGAGTCGCATCGTAAAGGTGCCGTTGACCACGGCGTGGGGCAATTGCGTGAGAAAGGTGACGCTCCGTTGCTGACCTGGCTTCACGTCGAGTGATGCTCCAACCACACGCAGCGCTCCATCGGGGCTGGACCCCGCGACAATCGAACCTTCCGGCGACCAGAGGAAACAGTTCGCCAAGTAGTTCCCGGGGATCGGGCTGTAGAAGCGGTCTGGACCGTAGATGTAACTGGACGCTGGAAGTTTCGTCGGGGCGAGGTTGGTGACCTCGACGGTAGTGGAGACCGTCGCCGAGCGATCAGGGTGCAGGTCGACGTGATAGGCGGCATGGACTGCGATGTCGAACGCGTCCATTTTGGTTGCCTCGACGGCCTCTACTGCGAGTGTGAAGGTGGATTTCGGATCGACCTGGTCGATCGCCCCGTTCGCGCCAAGGCGACTGAGTGCTCCTTGCACTGCTGCGTCGTGACTCCAGGCCATGATGTGGCGGCTCGGCACCTGCGCCACGAGAACCTGGCCGATGGGGAGCGCATCTTGAAGCGACGATGACAGGCGGCGCAGGACGCTGTCGGCGAGATTCGACAAGACGGCCCGCCGCTGGTCTTCACTTCCCAATGAATACTGTTCGTAGAGGCGTCGGAGGAGCACTGCCTCGGCGTTGCTCTCGGTGAGTGGCTCGTCGATACCCGCAATCCGTATCGGACCCGTCACGCCGAGGAGGCTGCTGAGTGCAGGAACGTCGATTGCCAGCACGTCGTCAACCTCGATCCCTGTTTCTCGAGCGAACATGGCTCGGGCCGCTTGACCGGTCCATGGGAAGTTCGCACTTTGGTTCAGCGAACTCCAGAGCTGCGTGGAGTAGTTCCCCACGAAGAATGCGGGCGTTGGGGGCAGGTTCTGCAGCGGGGCGGTTCGACCCAGATCGTTGACCGACCCACCTCGCACTGGGACGAACACCCCTCGATCGACGCCAAGGAGGGTGTAACTGAGGTACGAGCCTTCCGCTCGCATCTCAGCGTTGTTCGCGGCGAGGACGAGGATGCGTCGCTCGCCGTTCCCACCGAGCAATTCGTTTGCGACGAGGAGCGCGTCTGCCGCATTGGTGAAGGCGTGGCCAATCTTCGCCGCTCGTTGGTTGAAGGAAATCCTCGCCGCCCGAACGGGACCGACGAGGTCGGCCGGCGCTTTCTCGAGCGCAGAGAAGGATCGGCTGGCTGCACTGAACGCCCTGTGAAGTTTGACCACGAACCGAAGATTTCCCGGCGGACGAGGTCCAGTCGGCAGATCGACGTCGACCTGCTCAACGAGATGCTCACCAACCCTCGTTGCCGACGCCACTGAGGCGAGAAGCGCTCTCGCCCCATCCACTTGGTCTCCGAGCCAAGGAACCCAACGCATCAACGGTACGCCCGAGGCCTGAAACGCAGATTCCGCCTGATCCAAATCCTGAGTAGCGCGTTGGAGTCGAATGAGGATCTGCCGCCGTCCTCCTTGGTGGTCACCGAGTTGAATGTGGCCGACCACCCAGTTCAACTCCCCTTCAGCCCGAATAGCTGACGAACGACTCTCGAGAAGGTGGATGACTCCCCACGCCGACAGCACGAGGACGATGCCGATGATCGTAAGAAGCCAACGTCGTCGACTCCGTCCTGACCTTCGCACGTCGCAATGTTGCCACAGCACTCGGCGGAGATCCCACGCATGTTGGGGGTCGACACCAGCGCGATTTCGGCGAGACAGCTCGAGGGCTCTCGGTCCTCTTCAGACCTCCATCTCGGCTGCAGCCCGTCCAGCGTTGTCACTACGATGACGACATCACCTGTTGGATGGTGACGCCACATCGCTCACCTTCCTCCGATCAGGGCGGCATAACCTCGTGACTCAGAGACAGCAAATCACCGCGCGAATCCGAGGCGCCGTCCGCAACGGCGTGCCAGCACTCGCGAGCGCACGTATGGTCGTCTTCGCTGCTTCAGGAATTTCCACGTTGATCCTCGCCCGCGTCCTCGGTCCACGGGAGTACGGGATCTACGCTGCCGGTGTCGCCATCGCCTCACTGGCTCTTGTCCTCAATACCATTGGGCAAGATCAACTCTTCTTGCGGCATGAAATTTCCCACGACCTCCTCTCCGTCAGGACGTCGCAGGTTGCGCTCATGAGCGTGCTCCTCGTCGCGGGTTTCGCTGCGTTCTGGCCAGGCGCCTCTTCTCCAACCCGAGTGTGCGCGTCGTTGTTCGGGGGAGCCATCGTGTGCCAGCGCCTCCTCACCCCGTACCTCACGAAACCGTTGTTCGATCTGGACTTTGCCCATCGAGCGCGTCGGGAAATCGCAGCCACCGGAGTCTTCCCCGTCATCGGCTTCCTGCTGGGCTACATCCTCGGTCACACGCCAACATCGTTCTCCCTTGGATATCTCCTCGCCGGTCTCATTTTGTTGATCGGAAAGATCGACATCGTTGCTCTGCGCCGGGTCTTCCGAGACAACCCAATCGTTGACTTTCGGAGAGGAATCCCTTTCGCGATTTCGAGTGCATTCTTCGCCATTTACTTCCAAAGCGACATCGCCGTGCTCGGATCAATGGCACCCGCTCGAGAAGTCGGCCTCTACGCCGCGTGCACAGCCCTCCTCGGGGTTTCTCTCCTCCTGTCAACCCTGCTCTGCAACGACGTCATGCGTTCGAGGCTCTATAAGCTGACACCACACTCGCGAGCATTTCGCAGAACTGCGCTCAGTACTCGACGGGTCATCATGCTCTTCGGCGTAGTGATTGGATCTGGGGTCGCACTCACGGCCCCGCTGCTGCTGCACATCGTCTTCGGCGAACACTTCGTCGCCGGAGCGCCCTACCTCCGGGTGTTCGGCCTGGCGATTGTGATCTACTACGCCTCGAATTGGTGTTCCAATGTCTTGATCGCTGCGGGGGCAATCCAGACGGTCGTTTGGGTTCAAGGAGTCCTCGCCGTCGTGAACCTCGGAGGAAATGTGCTCCTCATTCCTCACTTTGGTGCGGCTGGATCTGCTTGGATGACCGTCGCCTGCGAGGCGCTCGGTATGGTGATCTTCGCCGTGAGCCTCCGGTCGCAGAGAACCCTTCGCCTGACGCGGTGGACGCCAACAGAGAATGGAATTTGACGATGGCAGACATACCGAACACCACCCCGCGCCGAGATCCGGTCGTTGCCCTTTTCCTCCCCCGAAGTGAGGGCGGGCACCCCCGCTACGGCCTTGAAGTAGCCGACGCAATCGCAGCTCAAAGTTCCGCCAAGGTGTACTACCTCTGCGGTGAGGACCTCAACTCATTGGGGCCGAGAGACCACCTCACATTGACGCCCATCTTCCCCCGCCTGAAGTTGCGCTCAGAATTTCGCAATGCACTCCATTGGAAGGCCTCGCGAATTCTCCACTACACCAGACGAGAGCTCCTCCTCATTCGATGGTTGCGATCGCATCCAGAGGTAGATGTGCTATACCTCCAGGAGCCAATCACCCCGTGGATGATGCCCCTCATTGCACGTATTGCTCGACGGGAGAACGTCTCGCTCGCGATGACGGTGCACAACTTGAGACCCCACAACGCCGGATCGCGGATTGGGCTTCGCGAGTGGGCCTACCAGCGACGATTCCGACACCTCGACCGAGTCTTCTTCCATCGCGGCCTCTCCATCGCTGCCGTTCAGGAAGGAACCGGGCTTCCCCTTGATGCACTCGTGGAGATTGAGCATGGCCTCTTCATTGAAGACGTGGATCCTCCGTCGCTCTCTGACAACCCTCGGCTGGTGTTGATCGGAACGTTGAGTCCCTACAAGGGAGTGACTGAGGCTGTCGAAGCGATGAAGCTCCTCCCGCACCTTCAGCTCGACATCTACGGACGTGTCGACGATCAGGAATACATCGACGCGTGTCGCGAGGGGTCGCCTGCGAACGTTGGATGGCACCTCGGCTTCGTGGATGATGCCGAGATCGCCGAGGTGTTCAAGGGAAGCGTTGCCGCACTCCTCCCCTACCGAGAACTCGCTGCGCAGAGCGGTGTCCTGCACCTCGCCTTGGGTTGCGGCCGACCAGTCGTCGTCACGCCAGCCGGAGCGATGCCATCCGTTGTTGAGCGGTTTGAGTGTGGCGTCGTAGCGAGTGAAGCCACACCAGCGGCAATCACACGAGCGATCTCCGAACTGCTCGAACCCGATCGGTACATCGACGCCCTCGCTGGAGTCGCAAAGGCAAAGAGCGAACTCAGTTGGTCGAATGCTGCTCGTGCCACACTCGAGGGGCTTCGGTCACTCTGAGACCCCGTCCACTGCCGAACGAGGCAGCAGATCCCAGATGCTCATGATTCCCAGCATCATCCACACCGGGGTCAGCGTGGCGTAGCTCGTCGTTGCCCCTGCTGCCACTAACCAGAGGATGAGCACCACCACCATGGTCGATCGGAAGAGTCGCTCTCGGCTGACTTGGCGGATGATCCCGCCGATGGCGAGGATCCACACGGCGATGCCGAGGAGCCCCATTTCGGTGATGTAGTTCACCACGATGGACCAGACGGTCGTGATGCGAACGAATCCATAGGACTTGATGACCACCGGCGCATACTTGGCGATCAATCGAGGTGTCTGCCCGGGACCGATGCCGAAGACGAAGTGGTTTAGCGTCTCGAGCCAGAGTTTGAGTCCAGCGAGAATTGAACTCCACCGGAGCGTCCACGATGAGTTGAGCGTTCCTCCGTTGGATCCATAGCGCTCGCTGAGCGCTAGCACTCCGAGCGGGGTGGCGAGGAGCACCACGACCAATAGACGTCGTGCGAGGGACGTCAGATCACGCTGGGATTCCCGCTGCATCTGAAGGTCGTCTGACGATCGACGAACCGAAGCAAAGGAGATGATGGTCGCGAAGAGGCCGACAATTGCGAAGAGCGCCATGCCGCTCTGGGATTCGGCGACCAAAATTGCCCCGCCACCAACACCAACCGCCACACTCCGCCGAAGTGCTGTTGAGATCTCGATTCCAGCGCGCTCAACGATGGCGTAGAGCACCAGGAGGAGGGGGAGCCAAGGACCGATGCAAGCCGCCATCGCTGAGGGCTCTGAGAAGAGACCGAAAGGTCTTCCTCCGGTTCCGAGAAAGAGGGAGATGGACGTGGCGTTCCATGGAGCGAACACCGGGTTCAACTGGTACATGGGGATGAACGGGAACTGCCCGTGCCGAAAGTCGACGAACTGGTACGCACCAGCGACCACATTCACGATCAGTGCAGCGGCAACGCACCGCACCACGAGACGAAGGTCGCGAACAGTCACGATGGCAGCTGCACCCAAGAGTGCTGCAATCGAGAGCATGAGGTTGATTGAGGCCTTGATCCCAACGGATGTTGAGTACACCGGATTGGTTCGAAATGAAAGTGCCACCATGCTGACGAAGATCGGAAACGTGAAGGCGTAGATCAAGAAGAGGAGTCGACGGCGCTTCTCTAAGGTGGCGAGGAGTCCAGCGCCGATCAAGAACAGTTGTGAGAACTGGACCGCCGATGAGTGCCCGTACGGGAACGCGAGATAGGGCGTGAACCCCGTGAATACCCCCGCTCCCAAGAGGAAGCGCCGGACCCGAATGAGGAGGGGGGCGGCTTCGCCCGGTCGCACCTCATCGGACGAAGAGGCGGTGAGGGCCGATCCACTGAGCCGCACGTTCAGATCCGTTCGATTCGATCGACCAACGTTGCGACCATGGCACGACGATTCGCATGGTGCTCGAGGTACGTCCGTCCAAATTCTCTCGGAGCCCATGTCTCTTCTCCGGCACGCACGACAGCGTCGAGCGTGCGTGCTAGTCCTTCAGCGGTCTGCTCTGGTGCCGTGACTCCCGCTCCAGCATCTTCGATCAGGGTCGCGATTTCCCCATGAACGTTGCTCACGATTGGGAGGCACGCTGCCATGTAGTCGAACATCTTCTGGGGACTGATGCCAAACGTGAACTGCTCACCAGGCAGGAAGCTCAAGATCCCCACGTCGAACTGAGCGAGCGCATTGAAAATTTGGTCCTTCGGCACCGGTGGTCGAAAGGTCACATTGTCGAGACCCAACCTCTCGGCTCGTTCTTGGAGGCGCTGGCGATCAGGCCCATCGCCGATGAAGGTGAGCGAGCATCGATTGCCACGCTCCTGCATGGCTCCCCAGGCATCGACCACCATGTCGAGACCGTACATCGGCCCGATGCTTCCGAGGTAGACGAATCGACAGGGCGATCCGCTCTCGCGGCGAGGCCGTTCAATCCTCTCGGGCACGTCGCTTCCTGAAACCACGACGATCCGGTCGTCGCTCCCGCCCCGCTCCACCACGACTCTTCGCGACCCCTCGGCGAAGATGACGACGAGCGCACTCTTGCGGTAGAGGTGCGTCGCAAGCACCCCAACGAACCGGTAGAGGAGGGAGTTCTCAATCGACGGATCAACAGCTGCGAGGTGTTCTGGCCAGAGGTCGCGAACCTCGAAGACGAACGGTCGACGACGAATTCTCGCTGCGACGTGCGCTGCGAATGCACCGAAGATATGGGGGGAAGATCCGTAGACCACCGTCTCGCTTGAACGGAGCACCTTGCCGAAGGCTCGGATGCTGAACCAACCCATCGACATGGTCCTGCGCCAGTTGTTTCGCTCATAAGGAGGAACCCACAGGTAGGTGAAGGGCACACCGTCCTCCACCACCGTCATGGTCGATCGATCTTGCGGAGAGGACCGCCTGAAGTTCCGCTTCTCGAGGTGCGTGAAGTCGGAAGCCAAGATGCGCGGCGACCAGCCCCGCTCGATGAAGACCTGCGCGAGCTCGAATTGCCGAGTGCCACCAGGTTCGCTCGGCGGCAGGGCGTACTGCTGCACAATGAGGATCGATTTCGATCGACGGGACGAGCGCACACTCCGAGGTTAGCCCCCACGTCGTGGCTCAAAGCGGTGATTTCCCCCATCACGCCTCCGAACGGAGCGAACTGCCAAGACTAAGATTCGGTTGGTCGCGCAACACCGATAACAGGGGGATCGATGCTCGAGCAGAGCCCAGTCGAGAAGCGGAAGCCATCCATCGTATTCACGTCGAGTGGGGCTCCCTTCGGCGTGACCGAGTTGTGGTTCCAAGCAGAAGTGCGTGAACTCGTGAAGTCCTTCGACGTGATCATCGCCCCCACGTGGCCACGTGGGGATCGCAGCCCATGGGCAGGACGTACCCTCACGTCATCGGGGTACCCGCCAGTCGCCCCGCTCAAGACCCTCCGAGCCCTCGTTTCGAGCCGAGAGTTGCGATCCATCCTGTGGGGAACTCGCGACACGGCGAACTTGCGCACTCGCGGCAAGTCCGTGCTCTCGTTCTTCGTCGCCCTGCAATGGGCGTTCCTCCTCGAATCCCTCGACCTCGAGGTCTGTCACGTGCACGCCACGACCGTCGCAGCTCCGGCAACTGGAGCAGCTGTCCTCGCCATTCGACTCGGCATTCCGTCATCAGCAACTGCGCATCGCGGCGACATCGTGAAGCGCAGTCCGGAGCGGTCCATCGCTCGCCTCGACCTCGTACGGGCGATCTCGGAGAAGGCCAAGGAGATGCTGGCCAGCGAAGGGATCGCGTCATCAGTCCTCCGCTTCGGCGCCCTCGATGAAGTGAAGAGCGCATCGGTGGCGACACCCTCGGCGACCCTCCGCGGTGTCGCCATTGGGCACCTCTCCGTCATAAAGGGGCACACGAGAGCACTCAAGATGGCGCGAAAGGCAATCGATGACGGCGTCGACCTCCACCTCGACATCTACGGCAACGGACCTCTCGAAGATGACTTGCGACGTGAAATCGCCGAACTCGACCTCACCGAGCATGTGGCACTGTGCGGATTCCTCCCCCACGATGACCTTCTGGCTGAGATGGGTTCGGGGCGATGGAATCTCCTCATCCATCCGTCGATTGAAGAAGGGTCCACCCACGAAGGCATCCCCGTCTGCATCCTCGAAGCCGCAGCGAATGGAATTCCCGTAGTCGCGTCACGATCGGGTTCCATTCCGGAATTCATCGTCAACGAGCACAACGGTCTCCTCTTCGACGCGAAGAATGCCGAGAGGGCCGTCGTCGAGGGTGCACGGGCACTCATCGAGATTGCTGGCGATCTCGACCTGCAGGTACGTCTCGCTACCAACGGACTGGCGTCAGCACAGGACTACGTCTCAGCCCAAACGATTGCCGCTATGCAAACGGCGCTGTCGTGCTCCATGCCACTCGCTCAGTGAGGGATTAGTGGCGGCGCTGCCGCCGGAGCACCATCGCCGGTAGCGCGAGGTAGGTGCATGAGATCACCCCTGCGATCAGGACGCCCACGATGAGAACCCACCCGTGGTACCACTCGAGAACCGCTGCACTCTGGAGCCCTGCGAACCCAGCAACCACGGCGACGACTTGCACATGCGTCCATCCACTCGCGACGAGGCGTTGGAACACGTGGTCTCGATGCGCCTCAGTCAGGCGCTCATGGCGGCGGTACCGAACCACCAGTGTGAACGCGACATCGGTGAGGTACAGCATGCTCGGCGCGAGCACTTGGATCGGAGGAACACCGCGAGTCGCTGCGTAGATGCCGAAACCGGCGATCGTCGCTCCAATGAAGTAACTCCCGACATCCCCGAGGAAAATCTTGGCCTTGGGAAAATTCCATGGCAGGAAGCCGGCATCTCCGCAGATGAGCGCACTTCCACCGATCGTCAAGAGATCGAGGTGGTGGAGAGCACCGAGAACGAGGAAGACGCATCCCGTGACGATGCTCGAAACTCCCGATATGCCGTTGACCCCATCCATGAAGTTGAAGCAGTTGACGAAGCCCACGACCCATGCCCCGCCGAGCAGCACGCCTCCGATGATCCACAGTGTCGCATGGTTCGAGGATCCAATGAGCAGTGTCGCCACGATGACTCCCACGATGACTTGGAGGCCGAGTCGCACTACTGGAGGAGTCCCCTGACGGAGGTCATCTGCGAGGCCGACTGCACCGAGGACTACCGCACCGAGAGCGATGACCCACAGTTGCGACCTCCCAGCGGTCGTCGCCCACAATTCGGCGACGAGCACCCCGATCGCCACACCAATTCCGCCACCGCGTACCACGGGAATCTCGTGGAGCGATCGGTGGTTCGGCGAATCGAGCACTCCTCTCCGAGCGAGGATTGCCCGCGCAACTCCAGTCCCAGCGCCACTGGACACCGTGGCCGCGATGGCGATCTCAGGAGAAAATCCCACGAGCTCTACGAGTGGCCGATCACTGGAGTTCCAGGCACAGCGAGATGCTTCAGCGAATCGATGATCGCCGCATTCTCCCCACGAACGAGTAGGTCTGCAACGTCGCGTTCGTCGACCGTCGGAACTTGGGTACTCATGATGAGCGGGTGCACGGGAACCCGGACTGTCTCAGTCTTGGCGAAGAGATCCTCGTGAAGCTTCTCGCCGAAGCGAAGACCGGTGTAGACGATCTCAATGGGCTTGCCGGACTGAGCGATCATGCGCTCGGCAACCTCCCGGATCAAGATGGGGTCTCCCATCTCGAGGACGAGAGCACTCCCGTCGTCGCCGAGGACCCCAGCTTGGAGCGTCAACTGCACCGCCTCAGCAATGGTCATGAAGTAGCGCGTCACGTCGGGATCGGTCACCGTCGCTGGTCCGCCATGCATGATCTGGGATTGAAACGCGGTCAGAACCGATCCTCGACTACCGAGGACGTTGCCGAATCGGACGCTCAGGTACCGTCCAGTCGCCCGAGCTCCGACGTTCGCCGTCAGTCGTTCCGCCACCCGTTTCGAGTATCCGAGAACCGAAATTGGGTCTGCAGCCTTATCCGTCGAAATGTTGACGAAGACCCCAACTCCAGAGGCTTCGGCAGCGAGGAGGACGTTCTCGGTCCCCCACACGTTGGTCTTGATGGCCTCCGCTGGCCACATCTCGAGAAGAGGAAGGTGCTTGAGCGCGGCTGCGTGGAACACCACCTCGGGACGGTGCTCAGCGAAGACCCCGTCGAGCGCCTCTCGATCTCGAATATCGCACACGACGAGGTTCCGTGAGTCGAGGAGCGCCTTGCCCTCGATCGACAGCTGCACCTGGTGGAGCGCCGATTCATCCCGTTCCAGCATGATCAACGACATTGGGTCGTAGGAGGCGATTTGGCGACAGATCTCGGATCCGATGGATCCGCCGGCCCCCGTCACCAGAACCCTCCGACCAGCAATCAGATCGCGAACCGAGGTTGCATCGATGGAAATCTGCCCTCGGCCCAAGAAATCTTCTAACTTCACTGGTCGAAGGTCGTCGATACCGACACGTCCCTCGAAGAGTTCGCTGAGGGGCGGCAAGATCCTTACCTCTACTCCCGCGCTCTGGGCGACCTCCGTCACCTCCCGGAGAACCTCCCCCGCCACCTTGGAGACCGCCACGATGAGCACCTGCGCGTGTCGCCGTTCGATCAATTGCTTCAATTCACGGCGAGATCCCTCGACGCGGATATTCCGAATTCGGAGGTACTGCTTGGCTGGATCATCATCGATCATGGCGACGAGTTCGTAGCGCGAGTCGGGATCTGCCTGGCTCGACTCAACGAGCAGGATTCCCGCCGTTCCAGCTCCAAAGACGATGGCTCGCTGGCGAAGAGCGGACGGCTCATGCACGCCGGTGCGCTGTCGACTGTTGCCAAATCGATAGAGCGAACGACCTCCGAGCGCCAAGACGAGGCAGAGTGGAATCGAGACCAGCACGGATCCCGCAGAGATCGTTGAGCGGAGGAACAGCAGCACGATGATGAGCAGCGTCGTTCCCGACGAGGCAATCGTGACGCTGAGCGCTACGGCTTCTTCAAACGAACCCACCAACCATCGGTGTCGATAGACGAGCAGGCGACCGATTCCTATCTGGAGCACGATGACGATGGCGATGCTGAGGACGAGTCCCCGACTATGTAGGACCCGATTCTCGACGACTTGGTAGCGAACCAAGCCCGCGATGACCAACGCAGCGATCCAACAGGCGACGTCGAACATCTGCGCGATGAGCGGCTGGTTGACTCCAGCCCACCGAACCTCTCGGCTGCTCCCTCGACCAGCCGATTTGCCCACCGCCGACATGCCAGCGCTCCAACTCTCTCTGTGCCGAAATCACCCTCTACTAGGGATGTTACTCACCACGACTACAGCACTTCTGATCACTTCTCGCCATTTCAGTGAAATTTTCATGAACGGCGATGGCCACAACCCTCGGTTGCGCGAGGTGCGTCGCCTGCGAGCAACCACCAAAAAAAGGGACTGCTGAAGGTTTAGTTTCCGGTTTCTGTTGAGATGATTATGCCACTTTTAGCAATCGGTGGAGTTCCTCGAACTCGACTGGGGTGAACTTGCCAAGTGCTCGCTGGCGTCGCTGGCGGTGATACTTCGCTTCAATCCATGTGACAATGGCGAGGTGGAGTTCCTCTCTCGTGCCCCAGCGTTGACGATCAAGCACGTTCTTTTGCAGGAGAGCAAAGAAGCTCTCCATGGCGGCGTTGTCGCCCGCTGCTCCAACTCGACCCATTGAACCAACGAGTCCATTGTTCTTGAGAACCCGGACGAAGGCTTTGGACCTAAATTGACTGCCGCGGTCGGAGTGGACAATGGTGCCAACTGGACTTCTCGTCATGATGGCGTTGCGAAGTGCTCGAACAGCAAGTGACGCCTTCATCCGGTCATCGAGCGCATAGCCAACAATGCGGTTGGAATACAGATCCTTCACCGCACAGCAGTAGATCTTGCCTTCACTCGTTCGGTGCTCAGTGATGTCGGTCAACCAGACCTCATTGGGTCGAGAGGCGGTGAAGTCACGCTTCACGAAGTCGTCGTGCACTGGGGGTCCGGGGCGCTTGGCGTAAGACTTTTTCTTGGCAAAGGCACTGAAGAGTTGCTCTTGACTGCAGAGGCGCCAGATCCGGCGCTCTGAGGCCACGTGGCCTTGGAGTTGAAGCTCATCAGCAATGAACCGGTAGCCAAAGGTGGGATCATCACCGTGGGCATCACGAGCTGCATTGGTGAGCACGGCATCGTCGTAGTCACGCTTGCTCACTGGGCTGCGCTGCCATTTGTAGAACCCTCACGTTGAGAACCCAAGCACTTAGGCGGTCACCGAGACGGGAAAGCCATCTCGAGCGAGGTCCACGACCAGCGGGTAGGTCATTTTGGGGAGAGTTCACGAGCGAAGTAGGCAGCAGCCCGCTTCAAGATCTCCACTTCTTGTTCTAAGACCCGGTTGCGCTTCTTGAGCACGCGGAGTTCTTGAGCATCTGCTTCGGTGAGTCCAGGTCGAACCCCGTCTTCAACGTCAGCCTTCTTCAACCAGTTGTGCAACGTTGCATTCGAGATCCCAAAGTCCTTGGAGATCTGAGCCAACGTTGCATCGCCCTTTCGAGCAACTGCCACAACGTCTCGACGGAAGTCGAGGGGATAGCGCTTTGCCATGGTTTCCTTTCGGGAGGACCGCAGTCCTCACACGTTAAGTGGAAACCAAACCCTCAGCAGTCCCAAACGACGTCCAGGAGGACCGGGTTTCGGTCGACCATTTCCGACACCCTCATACGAACTTCCCCACAACAGAGGCCTTGTAGCCTAAGGAGATGGCCAACGACGCTCACGATTCACCTTCGCTCGAACCTTCGGTCCTGCTCGACCGCGTCACGTCCCTCTGCAAGCGTCGAGGTTTCATCTTCCCGTCGGCCGAGATCTACGGCGGCTTCCGGTCGACCTACGACTACGGCCCGCTCGGCGTTCTCCTGCTCCGCAACGTCAAGAACCAATGGTGGAAGTCGATGGTGCAGCTGCGCGACGACGTCGTCGGCCTCGACGCTGCGATTCTCGGACCACCAGCAATTTGGGCCGCATCTGGCCACCTCGAGACGTTCACCGACCCACTCGTGGACTGCAAGAAGTGCAACGAGCGCTGGCGTGAAGACAAGATCAACGGCGTGTGCCCAAGTTGCGGATCCACCGAGTTCACCGAACCACGGGCGTTCAACCTGATGTTCAAAACCCAGGCTGGACCTGTGGAGGGTGAGGGCGCAACCGCCTACCTCCGCCCAGAAACCGCGCAAGGAATGTTCACCAATTTCGGAAACGTCCTCCAAACCATGCGCAAGAAGCCCCCGTTCGGCATTGCTCAAATCGGCAAGTCGTTCCGGAACGAGATCACGCCAGGGAACTATGTGTTCCGAACCCGTGAGTTCGAACAGATGGAGATGGAGTACTTCGTTCCACCGGAAGACTCCGCACACTGGTACGCCTACTGGGTCGACCAGCGCTTCAATTGGTACCTCGATCTCGGCATCGCTGAGAATCTCCTCCGCAAGAACGTCGCCGACCCCAAAGATCTGGCCCACTACTCGCTCGGCACGACCGACATCGAATTCGCCTTCCCTTGGGGATACGACGAGCTCGAAGGCGTCGCGAACCGTGGCGACTTCGATCTCACCGCGCATTCCAAGGCCTCCGGAGTGAATCTCGAATACTTCGACCAGGGGATCGAGAAGCGCTACACGCCCCACGTGATCGAACCTGCAGCGGGTGCGACACGAGCGATGATGGCCTTCCTCCTCGCAGCGTACGACGAGGAGTCAACCGGTGACGACGTTCGTACGGTGCTTCGCCTCGACTGGAGGCTCGCTCCCATCCAGGTGGCCGTCCTCCCGCTCTCGAAGAAACCCGAGATCGAAGCCGTCGCGAGGGAAGTGCTCGCCACACTCCAGCCCTTCTTCCAATGCGATTACGACGTCACGCAGTCAATTGGCAAGCGCTACCGCCGTCAGGACGAAATCGGCACTCCATGGTGCGTCACGGTTGACTTCGACACCCTCGATGACCAGTCCGTCACCCTCCGTGACCGAGACTCAATGCAGCAAGTTCGAGTTCCGATTACCGATCTCGCTGCCACCATCACCGCCGCTGCAGCGAACTTCAAGCGAACGGACAACTGAACTACTCTTCGTCGCCCTTCGTGAGGCCGTTGAAGAGCGTGTCGACCACACCCGACGGAGACGAACCTTGGTTGGCTCCGGCTTCCACGATGCCGCTCAACGTCTCCCTGTTCGAGTGGGACGCGTACGCGTAGGGACCCCCGTAGGCGTACGCCTGACGGTACCGGTAACCGTACCGGTACCGGTAGCGGTACCGGTATCGATCGAATGCCTCGACGGAACCGTTGAGGATCAATCCGCTCGGCGTCGCACCGACGCTCGCGAGGAGTTCAGTAGCGAGCCGGAGCTCTCGAGCCCGAGTGGCCTCGGCCTTGGCAACCACGATGACGGCGTCAACGGTGCGAGCGATGACCACGGCGTCGGTCACTGGAATCACTGGCGGTGAGTCGACCACGACAAAGTCAGCCATCGTTGCCAATTGTCGGAGGATCTCCTGGGTCCTCTCGAGTCCGAGCAACTCTGATGGGTTTGGAGGAATTGGCCCAGAGATCATCACCGAGAGCCCAGGAACCTGCTCAATCGCAACCACAGCCTCTTCCAAGGTCGTCGTCCCATTGATCACCGTCGTGAAGCCAACCTCATTGGAGAGACCGAAGTACTTATGGAGTTCAGGCCGCCTCAGGTCGCCGCCGACGAGGATGACGGATCGGCGGCCCATCGCGATGGTGACGGCGAGATTGACGGCTGTCGTGCTCTTTCCGTCGCTCTCGCTCGGACTCGTGACCTCGATGATCTTTCCGCCTTCGGATTCTTGGGCGAGGAACTCAATCGAGGTTCGAAGACCTCGATAGGCCTCCGCCTCGAGGCTCGTGGGGTGCTCGAAGGAGACGATTCCGAAGACGTTGGATTCCGGCCAGTCTCTGAACTTCGGAATCTCTGCGAGGAATGGAATGTCCCTCAAGGCGAGCGCGAGGTCCTCTCGTCCGCGAATTCGATCGTCGAAGTAGTTGAGCGCGAATGCAAGGCCGATTCCGATGAACAGGCCCAGCGCCAGGAACACCGCAGCATCGGTGATGGGCTTCGGAGACGATGGGGAGTGCGGCAAGCTGGCTGGAGTGGTCACGACTGCACCCGATGGCGACTGCTCGAGCGACAGGCGGAGGCTCGTCAGGTTATTCGTGACCGTTTGCAGTGCACTCGACGCATTCTGAAGTTCGACGTTGAGCGCGAGGGCTTGCGTTGACCCCAACTTGACACCGGCGAGTTGCTCCTCGAGATCAGAAATCTCAGAAGTCAGCGAGGCTCGCTCCTTGAGGAGGATCGCTTCCTGAGAACCCACTTGAGCGCTGAAGCGCTGTTCGGTGTAGGAGACGTAGGCGTTCACGTACAAATTGGCGACCCTCTGGGCGAATGCCTTGTCGGGAGAGGAGACGGCCACCTGCACGACTGCGGTTGCGCCCACTTCAGATGCAGTAGCAGGGGGAGCCGACCGACCGAGCGAAGCACTCACGATTTGCTGCACGGGGCTCGACGTCGAAACCTGCACACCGGTGGCGATGTCGGTAGGAGTGAGCTCGACCGTTGAACCACTGGCGTTGACGTTCTGCGACAACAACTGCATCTGCGCGGTCGCCGTGTAGATCTTCGTCTTCGTGTAGTCCGATGCGAGCGACAGCACGACCAAGACAACGGCGCAGATCACGATCAGCCACCGGTACCGCACGAGCGCTCGCCAGTAGCCAGCACCTTCCGACACTGGCCTAGTTGCGTTCACAGCGTTGCTCTCCACTCCATGGGCGTCGTGGCCAATTCACAACCCTTGACACTATCGGTTGCGTTCTAGAGAATCTTCGCGGAATTGGAACGTTCGTTCCACTTGCAACCACACCCCCTACGGGCGTTGACGGGAGCGCTCCAGACGCCGGAGGGCCTCCTCACGCTCGGCGGCATGATCGACCATTGGCTCGAAGTAACCGTTGGAGAAGAGCCCGCCCGCTCCCCCGCCACCTGGCTGCAGCACGGCTGCACCCTTGATCGTCGCCAGTTCGGGAACGTAGCTGCGGATGTAGGTCCCATCGGGGTCGAATCGCTCAGCCTGGAGCGTGGGGTTGAAGACCCGGTAGTAAGGCGACGCATCGGTTCCCACCCCAGCCGTCCACTGCCATCCGTGGACGTTGTTGGCGACGTCTCCGTCCACGAGGCGCCACATGAACCACTTCGCCCCCCATCGCCAGTCGAGGTGGAGGTCTTTGATCAAGAAGCTGGCCGTCAACATTCGGACGCGGTTGTGCATCCACCCTTCACTCAGGAGTTGCCGCATCCCAGCATCAACCAAGGGGTACCCCGTGCGCCCGAGTGCCCAGGCCACGAACCGTTCCTCAGCAACGACGCCTCGATCGACCTCAACGCCATTGGGGTTGAGGTCGTCATGCGCCGTCAGCGGGTTCTCGGCCAACACATCGGCGTAGAACTCTCGCCAGTACAGCTGGCGAACGAAGGCACTTCGGCCGTCGCTCGAACCGGCGATCGTCGAAACCACCTGACGCGGGTGGAGACATCCGAAGTGCAGATCAGCTGAGAGGCGACTCGTGGAATCGAGCGCTGGGAAGTTGCGCTGTTCGTCGTAGTCGTCCACAACCGCGCTGAACTGCTCCAGGCGCTGCGTCGCCGCAGTCTCACCACCACGAGGTAGTTCCGTCGGCGGAGGGGCGTCGACCAGCGACACCGGGAACGGGGCGGGGCTGGTGGATGCCAAGACGACTCGCAGGTCGACGGTTGACGCAACGGCTCGCCAGTCAGCACTGGGGGCCTCGAGCGGATCGGGAACCGGAGATGCCGATGCTGCTCTGAAGTAGGGCGTGAAGACCTTGAACGGCTGCCCGCTCCCATTGCGGTAGGCACCGGGGGCGCCGAGCGTCGGTGCGTCGACGAAACGACAGTCAACCCCGACCGCTGAGAGGGCGGCGGCCACCGCTCCATCGCGCCGCCGCGCCGCGGGAGTGGAGTCGCCCGTCGCCACCACGGTGCTGGCGCCGAGTCCGACAGCGAGTGACGACAGCACCGACGCAGGATCGCCCATCGTGATGTGGAGGGCGCCACCGAGTTGCGTCGTGAGGTCCTCGAGGGCATCTGCGAGGTAGGTCCGACGAGCAGGACCGGCACTGGCGAGGAGAACGGGGTCGAACACGAACACCGGAACAACGTCGGTAGAGGTTCGGGCCGCCTCGACGAGTGCGGGGTTATCGCGAAGCCGGAGATCACGGCGGAACCAGAAGATCGAGCGCATCTCAGAAGTTCGTCGTCGATCGGAGGGTCTTCAGTCGCCGATCGAGCGCACCCTCGATCGCCTCTGCTGCGAGCGCTGCGACCTCGCTCCCTGCGAGCGAGTCTGGTTCGTGGAGCACAGAACGGAGTTGGCCGCCGAGCATGCGCTGCAAGAGGCGCACTGCATCATCAGAAACCGAGCGGCCCCGCCGACACCCCTCGCACAGCAAACCTCCTTCGAGGAGCGCGAACGCAACGAGCGGGCCGGCCGTGCCGCATCGTGCACATGCCTCCGTCTCTGGCCCCATGCCGTCGGCGACGAGGGCCTTGAAGAAGAACGCTGGTCCAATGAGCGTGGGCACCATCGACGGATCGTCGTAGCTCTCGAGGCAGCCCACCAGCATTTGGTAGAGACGGGGATCGGGCAGGTCGTTCTGCGCGAGTTGATCGGTGACTTCCAAAACGGCCATGGCTCCAGTTAACCGGTCGAGGTCGGTGCGGATGGTCGGGTGGCCATCGAGCAGATCGGCCTGCTGCACGACGCCGAGCTCCTTGGCCCCTCGGTACAGGTTCACGTGCACCCGATTGGAGATCTCGAGGCGCCCTCCGAACTTGGACTTCGCCTTGCGGACCCCCTTGGCAACGGCACGCACCTTGCCGTGGTTCGCCGTCAAGAACACGAGGATGCGATCTGCTTCACCGAGGGGGTAGGAGCGGAGCACGACGGCTTCGTCGTCGAGTTGCCTCACAGGGACGGATCGCTCCCGTCGGACGGCTCGCCGCCATCCGTGGTGCGATCCTTGAACTTCGGCAGCGGACGCGTCGGCGGGAAGACCTTGGAGCCCACGACGATGAGGAAGAGCAGCGCCCATCCAGCGAAGACCGGACCGCGAGCGGGAGCGAACCCGGTCAGGGCCATGTAGGTGAGACCGAGGAAGAAGAGGATGCCAACCGCTGCGGTCACCTTGGTCCACATCATGGTCACAGACCTCCGTATCGGCGTTGACGCTGTTGGTACTCCACTACGGCGTCGAAGAGATCACCTTGGCGGAAGTCTGGCCAGAGGACCTCAGGGAAGACGTACTCCGCGTACGCCGCCTCCCAGAGGAGAAAATTCGAGATCCGTTGCTCCCCCGAGGTCCGCACGACGAGGTCTGGGTCAGGAATCTCAGGGTGGTAGAGGTACCGGGCGATCAGCCGCTCGTCGATCTTCGACGAGGGAATCCCTGCGTCGACGATCGCCTTGAGCGCATCGGCCAACTCAGCGCGCCCCCCGTAGTTGAAGGCGAGGGTGAGCGTCAATCGATCGTTCGATGCCGTCATCTGCTCGGTCTCTTCCATTCGGCGCAGCACCCGTCTCGGCACCCGCCAGTCCCGACGTCCCGAGAAGCACATCTGGACCCCTTGGGCAGAGAACTCCGATCGGCGCTTGAGCAACAGGTTCTCATTGAAGTTCATGAGGAACTTCACCTCATCTGCCGGTCGCCGCCAGTTCTCCGTTGAGAAGGCGAAGAGCGTCAAGTAGCGAATCCCGAGCGCCAGCGCACCGTTGACCGCATCGACGATCGCCGCTTCGCCGGCAGCGTGGCCGTCCGTCCGCGGCAGCCCACGCTGGTTCGCCCACCGCCCGTTGCCGTCCATGACGCAGGCGACGTGGTGAGGGATGTTGGCCAGATCGAGGGCACTTGGGAGCACGACGGAGGCACCTGGATCGTGGGGGCGATCTGCTGCCGCTCTCTTCTCCGCGCGTCGTGCCACGGTGATGAGGCTACCGACTCTGGTGGCTCTGCATCGCCACCGGGCGCAGGTAGCGTCGAAGGGTGCCGAATTCACCCGACCTCACCGCCGAAGATGGCACCGACGCTCAAAGCGCTGCGCTCAATCTGCTGCACGAGGTCACCGGCCACCTCCCGGGAGGAGGTGAGCTCCGCAGCGGCCAGGAGCAGATGGTTGCTGCGGTTGCGAATGCACTCCTCCGGGAGCGCCACCTGATCGTGGAGGCGGGCACGGGAACGGGGAAGTCCCTCGGCTACCTCGTCCCCTCCGCTACTGCTCGACACACCGTCGTGGTCTCCACCGCGACCAAGGCCCTCCAAGACCAGCTCATGGCACAGGATCTGCCCATGGTCGCCGAGGCCTTCGGCGACAACTTCACCTACACCGTCTTGAAGGGCCGGGCCAACTACGCCTGCTGGAAGAAGATCGTGGATCTCGAGTCGCAGGGGCTGCAGTCGTCGATCGACGAGCTCCTCCCCGATGAGCGAAGTGGGCGCGAGCGAACCTTCCCGGTGAAGGACCAACTCGAGGCGCTGATGTCGTGGGCAGCTCGATCGTCCTCTGGCGATCGAGCCGAGCTCGCCCTCGAGCCAGAACCCTTCATCTGGTCGATGGTCTCGGCGACGGCGCAGGAGTGCCCGGGCGCCGGGAACTGCGCGGAGTCGGCACGGTGCTTCACCGAACGCGCCAAGGCCCAAGCTGCCTCGAGCGACGTCACCGTGGTCAACACCCACCTCTACGGCGCCCACCTCTCATCAGGCAAGCAGCTTCTCCCGGCCCACGACGTGGTCGTATTCGACGAAGCCCACGAGCTCGAGGAGATCTTCTCGACCGCGCTCGGCACCGAGATCTCCGAGGCCATCTGCCATCGCTTGGTCACCGCAGCCCGCAAGATCATGGCGGTCGACCAGCTCCGCACGCTGACCGACCTCGATACCAAGGCCCAAGAACTCGGCCTCCTCTTAGGAACTTGCACCGGACGACGGGTGCTCGAGCACGGGGGCGACCAGGACCTCCGCACGTGCCTCGTGCAGCTCGAAGGTTTGGTCCGTGCCGTCCTCGAGTCCGTGAAGGCCGACGGCGACGCGGTCGTTGGCACGATGAAGCAGCAAGAGGTCGTTGGCGCAGCGACGCACCTCGTCGGCGACCTCCAGCGCTTCATCGCCTGCGGCGACGATGAGGTGGCGTGGGTCAGCGATGACGGTCGTCGTCCGGTCCTCTTCCTCTCCCCCATCGACCTCGGGCCGACCCTCGGTCGCACACTCTGGGGCGACGTCACCGCCGTGCTCACGAGCGCCACCATTCCGGCGAACTTGGCTGCTCGACTCGGCATTCCTCGCGACCAGGTCGACGAGCTCGACGTTGGTTCACCCTTCGACTACAAGGCGAACTCCCTCCTCTACGTCGCCAAGCACCTCCCGGATCGGCGAGACCCGAGCGCCGAACCAGCCATCTGCGCAGAGCTCGCGCAGCTGATCACCGCAGCCGGCGGGCGAACCCTCGCCCTCTTCACGTCACGGAAGTTCATGCTCGAGGCTGCCGAAGCCGTCCGCGCCGCTGTTGAGGTGACGGTGCTCGTCCAGGGTGATCTCCCGAAGAACCGCCTCCTCGAGCAGTTCCGAGCGAACCCGAGCACCTGCCTCTTCGCCACGATGGGCTTCTGGCAGGGCGTCGACCTCCCAGGAGAGACCTTGAGCCTCGTCACCATCGATCGACTCCCCTTCGGTCGCCCTGACGACCCGCTCCTCAACGCGAGGCGAGAGCGAGCAGGCGACCGAGCGTTCATGGTGGTCGACGTACCCCGGGCGGCGGCACTCCTCGCCCAGGGTGCCGGCCGGCTCATCCGCACCGCAACGGATCGAGGCGTGGTCGCGGTCTTCGACAGTCGCCTCGCCACCGCTCGCTACCGCGAAGCGCTTCTCGCAGAGTTGCCACCGATGAAGCGCACCATCACGCTCTCAGAGGTGACCGCCTTCTTGGAGGCGATTCGAGACGCCTAGTACCCGAGGCGGTCGAGGGCGTCGTCGCGGCGTTGCCAGTGCTTCTCGACCTTGACGAAGAGTTCTAGGTACATCTCGGCAGCGAAGGCTTCGCGCACCGCGACGCCCACGTCGTGGAGCACGGCTCCACCCTTGCCGATGACGATGCCCTTCTGTGAGTCGCGTTCCACGAGGATCTCGACTTTCACCCGTGGCCACTCCCACTCTGTGACTCGGCAGGCAATGGAGTGCGGGAGTTCGTCATGGGTCTTCCCGAGGAGCTGCTCGCGGACGAGTTCGGCGAGTTGGATGGCTTCGGGCGAGTCGGTGGTGACGTCGGTTGGGTAGTACGCAGGCCCCTCTGGCAGCGCCTTGATGATGTGGCGGAGCAGCTCCTCTGCACCTTTGCCCGTCCTGGCCGAGAGCGGGAAGTAGTCCACCCGAGCCGTTCGACTCGACGCCTTGAGGAGTTCGTCGACCTTGGTCGACGCCGCGAGGAGCTGCTGGGCGACCTGGTCGGGACCGGACTTGTCGATCTTGTTGACGACCACCATGAGCGTGGATCGGGTCCGGCCAGCAACTGCGTCGAGGGCTCGCTCGAGCACCACGGTGTCGCCGGGACCGATTGCACTACCTGCTTCAATGATGGCGACTACGACGTCGACGTCGGCGAGCGCTGCGAGTGCTGACTCGTTGAGCCGACCACCGAGCGTGGTCTTGGGTTTGTGGAGCCCCGGGGTGTCGACGAGGACCACCTGTGCCTCGGGTCGAGACACGATGCCTCGGATTTGGAATCGCGTGGTGTTGGGCTTGGACGACACAATCGTCACCTTGTCCCCAACGAGGCGGTTCACCAGGGTGGATTTCCCGACGTTTGGTCGCCCCACGATCGTGACGAAGCCACTGCGGAACGTTGCGTGCTCGTCAGGACTGGTCATTTCGCTCGCTTCGCTCCACGACGACCGCATCGATGCGCCGGCCCTGCACTCGCTCCACCGTGACGGTGAAGCCTTCTACGGTGACCGACTCCCCAACTCCTGGGAGCCGTCCAGCCAAGTCGAGGACGAGCCCTGCCACCGTATCCCACGAACCTTCAGGGAAGGTCGCTTCAACGACCGTTCCGAGATCATCGAGGTTCACGCGGCCAGCGACCCGCCAGCGACCGTCACCGAGTGGGTGGATCCCCGCCTCTTCTTCGTCGAACTCATCGGTGATCTCACCGACGAGTTCTTCAATCAAATCTTCCAACGTGACCAGTCCAGCAGTGGAGCCGAACTCGTCGACGACGAGGGCGAGGTGGAAGCGATCGCGCTGCATCTCGCGCATCGTGGCGCCGAGGCGCTTGGTCTCAGGAAGGAAGATCACCGGTCGCATGTGCGAGGCCACCAACGCGTCGCCGTTCCCGTCGTGTTCCGCCTTGATGAGGTCCTTCGTGATGGCCACGCCGACCACGTCGTCGACCGAGTCCTTGCAGACCGGCAATCGAGAGAACCCAGCCTCGAGGGCTTCTTTCAGGGCATTGGAGACCGTGAGATCGGCATCGAGGGTTGCCATATCGGGTCGCGGCACCATGACCTCTCGAATCACCGTGTCGCCGAACTCGATGACCGAGCCAATGTAGGTTCGCTCCTCACGCTCGATGACGTTGTCGACGAGCGCCACGTCAGCCATGGCCAACAACTCCGATTCGGTCACGAGGTTCCCCGAGGACTCGCCGGTGTGCCCGATCAACACGTTGGCGAGCCCAATCAAGATCTTCGAGATCCACCGCACCGGCGGGAACCCAATGACGCCAGCGACGAGTGGCGCCGACCACAGTGCTGCGGTGTCTGGATGGTGGACCGCCCAGTTCTTCGGGACCGCCTCGAAGATGACGAAGATCACCACGACCTCGAACAAGGTGGCGGCAGCGATGCCGAATGGGCCGAAGAGGTTGTCGGCGAGCACGCCGATGAGCGTGGCGGAGATCAGCTGACAGATGAGCACGCACAGGAGCACCGGGTTGAGGAAATCCTGCGGGTGCTCGACGAGTCGCGCCAACGTAGCGGCGCCATGGCGACCATCGTCGACCAGCCCCTTTGCCCGAGCTTTGCTCATCCGCACGAGCGAGGTCTCCGCCATTGCCAAGACGCCCGATGCGGCGAGGAGGACGATCACGGCGATGACGAGGCCGATATCTCCAGCACTGAAGGCGGCAACCATCACCGCTCCGAGCGTGGGCCACCCCACGCCGGGTCGAAGTGCGCCCGGAGGAGTTCTCGCTCCAACGCCTCCATGGCCTCAGCCTCTGCATCGACGACGTGGTCGAATCCGAGGAGGTGCAAGATTCCGTGCACGATGAGGAGGGCGAACTCGTCATCGTCGCTCGTGTCGTGGGCAACGGCGTTGCGCAGGGCAACCGTTGGACACACGAGGACGTCGCCAATGAGGGTCACCGGACGCTCGCTTGCGGTGCTCCCTGGCCCCGTGCCACCTTGGTCCGGCACCCGACCGGAGTACGTCTCTTCGTCTTCGATCGGAAACGACAGGACGTCGGTTGGTCCAACCTTGCCGAGGAATTCCTCATTCAGGTGTGCGATGGTTGCTTCGTCGACGAAGAGCAGGCTCATCTCTGCGTTGGCGGTGACCCCACGAGCGGCGAGGACGGCAGTCGCAAGGGCCGTCCACCGATCGAGGTCGATCGCGACAGCATCTTGCTCATTGGCGACGAAGAGGTCGACGCTCATTGGTGCTTCTTCTGATCGGCTCGGTCGTAGGCGTCGATGATGTCGGCCACGATGCGGTGGCGAACGACGTCTCGACGATTGAAGTGGCAGAACGAGATGCCGTCAACCTCGGAGAGCACGTCTTCAATGCCGATGAGGCCCGATCGTCCGCCGGGCACGTCAATCTGGGTCACGTCGCCGGTCACTACCGCCTTAGAGCCGAAGCCCACTCGGGTGAGGAACATCTTCATCTGCTCAGGACTCGTGTTCTGCGCCTCGTCCAAGATGATGAAGGCGTCGTTGAGGGTCCGACCACGCATGAACGCCAACGGCGCAACTTCAATCGTGCCGCGCTCGATGAGCCGTCCTGAGCCTTCTGGGCCGAGCATGTCGAAGAGTGCGTCGTAGAGGGGCCGGAGGTAGGGGTCAACCTTGGCCATGAGATCCCCGGGCAGAAAGCCGAGGCGCTCGCCCGCTTCGACGGCTGGGCGGGTGAGGATGATGCGGTTGACCTGACGGGTCTGGAGCGCTTGGACGGCCATGGCGACGGCGAGGTAACTCTTGCCGGTCCCTGCCGGTCCGATCCCGAAGGTGATCGTCGACCGTGCAATTGCGTCGCAGTAGCGCTTCTGTCCGGCGGTGTTGGGGCGGATCACCGCACCCTTGGCACTCCGGAGCACCTGCGTGGAGAGGACTTCGCTCGGGCGGACGTCCTCTCTGGCCATGTCGACGGTTCGACCAACGGTCACCAGGTTGAGGGCTTGGCCCCCTTGGAGCACGAGGACGAGCTCCTCGAAGAGCTGCGCAACCCTGGCGGCATTGGGGCCGGTGGCATCGATGACGTTGCCACGGACCGAGATCGTGGTGTCGGGGAACGCACGCTCGATCAGCCGGAGGTGCTCATCACGACCGCCGAGGAGCGCAACCATCAGGTGGTTATCTGCGACGATGACTTCGGCGACCGTGCCCGGCTCAACGACGACGGGAGGGGGCTCTACGGGCTCAGTGAACGAAGGGGTCAACCTGGGGGCCACTCCATCGTGCGTCCAGCGAGGACGTGCAGGTGGAGGTGCGGGACGCTGGACAGCGAATCCGGACCAATGTTCATGACCAAACGGTAGCCGCGAGCCTCCGGGTCGTACCCGGCATCGGCGGCAATGGTCTTCGCCGCGGCAACCATTTCACTGAGCACGAGTGCGTCGTCGACGCTCAAGGCTGCCGCATCACGGATGTGGCGGGTTGGCACGACCTGGACGTGCAGCGGCGCCTGAGGATTGATGTCCTTGAACGCCACCACCGATTCAGTGCGATGGACGATCGTCGCTGGAATGTCGCCAGCGACGATGGAACAGAAGATGCAGTCAGCCACAGGTCCATTCTCCTCTCTTTACGACGGGGTGTGCACGCACGCTCATCCGCTCGCCTGCACCGTGCCAGAACGCAGCATGTGGACGAGGCTTCCCGCCGTCAGCGTTGCCGTCTCGGCACGCAGCACCGTGGTGCCGAGGCCGACCGTGGGAAGCCCGAGCGACCGTTCCGCAGCCGACCAACCACCCTCAGGCCCGACGGCGATCGCGGTGAGGCCAGCAGTTGGCGCCGCCCCACCGATGTCGGCGAGATGGAGTCCTGGAATCGCCGCTGCGGCTTCAGCGAGGGTCATTGGGCCAATCAGCCTCGGGAGGGTCACCCGACGCGACTGCGCAGCAGCAGCGACGGCGATTTTGTCCAAGCGGAGCCGATGGCGTTCGGCCCGCTCATCGCCCCATTTCACGACCGAGTGGTCGGTCATCAACAAACAGATGATGTCGACCCCTTGCTCGACGAGCTTCGCGAACGCCCACTCGGGTCGATCGCCCTTCACCGGGGCGAAGGCCACCGCAATCGGCGACGTCGGGACGTCATCGACGAGGATCTCCGAGTGCGGGACGAGTCCCTCGCCGAGCCCGACGTAGGCGCACATCCGCCACCGTCCAGAACCGTCAGCGGCAACGACCGACTCACCGGCTCGGAGGCGGAGGACTCGTGCGAGGTGGTGGTCATCGTCCGCCGTGAGCACGGGGGCATCGAGGTTGGCCACGAAGACCTGCGCGCTTGCTGCAGCACGTTGGGCCAGTCCCGTCAGTTGGCTGCTCACGAGAACGCTTGCTTGATCTTGCCGAAGAGGCCATCGTGCCCAGGCTCAGCCACCTCATCGCCGCGCAGTGCAGCGAGTTCTCGCAAGAGTTCCTCTTCTCGCTCGGTCAACTTCTCGGGAACGTCGACGACGACGTGGAGGTAGAGGTCGCCGCGACTCCTCGTGCGCAGGTGCGTGACACCCTCGCCGCGGACCTTGGTCACCGCACCAGGCTGCGTCCCCCGCTTCACCGTCAAGGTGGTCTCCCCGTCGAGGGTCTCGACCACGCAGGTGGTTCCGAGGGCCGCTTGCGCCATAGAGATGTGGACCTCTCGATGCAAATCGTCACCATCGCGGACGAAGTCTGGGTGATCCTCAACGATGATCTGCACGAAGAGGTTGCCCGGCGGACCGCCTCGAGGACCAGCGGCACCGCGGTCAGAGAGGCGCAGCGTGGTGCCAGTATCCACACCGGCGGGCACGTTGATCGTGAGCTCTACCTGATCGGTGATCCGTCCATCACCCCTGCAGCGGTCACACGGCGAGGCGACGATCTCTCCGAGCCCCTGGCACCGCATACACGGCGAGGAGGTCACCATTTGGCCGAGCATGCTCTGGCGAACACGACGAACCTCGCCAGCACCGTCACACTCGGGACAGCGCGATGGGGTCGTTCCGGGACGAGCGCCGGTGGCGTTGCAGTCAGGGCAGCCAACGGGCACCGCAATGGTGACCGTTCGGTCAACGCCGAAGGCGGCGTCGAGGAGGGAGATGGCGATACGGATCTCGGTGTCGTGTCCAACCTGTGGTCCACGGCGACCACTGCGCCCACCCATTGATCCAAAGAACGTCTCAAAGATGTCGCCGAACCCCGACCCGTCGAATGGACTCCCCGCTCCCCCACCACCACGGTTGGTGGCTGGGTCCACGCCGTAACGGTCGTAGTAGCTCCGCCGCTCAGGGTCAGACAGCACTTCGTAGGCCTGGCTGATCTCTTTGAACTTGGCCTCTGCCGCGGGGTCGTCGGGGTTGGCATCAGGGTGGTACTGCCGAGCGAGCCGGCGGTACGCCTTCTTCAATTCCTCGGGACTCGCCGACGGCGAGGATTCGAGGAGCTCATAGAGGTTCGTACTCACGCTGCTCCACCTTCTCCGCCTCGTCCACCGAGACGGCCTGAGAGTTCAGACCCCACTGCACGCGCAACAGCGATGGCCGCAGGGTACTGCATGCGCGTTGGACCGAGCAGACCAACAGCGCCAACGGCTTCGTCATCGATGACCACCGGTGCCACGATCACCGCACACGACGCCAAGGGCTCGTAGCCGTGCTCGTGACCAATCGCCACCGAGAGGCCGGCATCGAGGACGTCGCGGAGCAACGACACCACCACGAGTTGCTGCTCGAGAATCGAGAGCACTGAGCGAACCGTCTCCACCGCGTCGAACGCGCCGGCGAGGCGAGATGGCCCGCCCACGAAGACCTGCTCGGAGGCAGCACCGGTTGCGAGGGCAGCGATTGCCTCTCGGGCATTGCCGAGGACTGCCTCGACTCCTCGATCAGCGCTCGTCGGGACGACGATCGTCGGGTCGAGCCGAGCACCGGTGAGGGCGTCGTTCACGAGTTGACTGGCACGAGCGACGTCGTCGCTCGTGGCCTCGTCGCCGACGGCAATGGTGGACTTCTCCACGGTGCCGTCCGTCAGCACGACGAGGACGAGGGCGTGCCCGCTCCCGAGGTCGACGACCTGAGCAGAACGAATCTCTGAAGAGGTGTGCCCTGGGGCGACGACCACCGAGGCGTACGACGTCATCTCCGTGAGGAGTCGAGAGGAGCGTTCGAGCACCTCTTCAAGCCCCCCGTGGACGTCGTCGAAGAAGCGCTTGACGCGCACCATCTCTGGTGACTTCTTCGACGTCGGTTGCGTCAAGTGATCGACGAAGTAGCGGTAGCCCTTATCGGTCGGGATGCGACCAGCACTCGTGTGGGGCTGCACCAAGAAGCCATCGTGTTCGAGCGCTGCCATCTCGGCACGGATCGTGGCCGAGGAGACCGACAGGCCGGCAGCGTCGGCGACCGCACTCGATCCAACCGGCTGGGCTGAGCCGATGTACTGGCTGACGACCGCCTCCAAGATGGCGGCTTTGCGGGCACCGAGGTCGGCACCGTGGTCAGGTTGCGCTGCGGTTCGAGGCTTCTGCGGCGACATTCGATCTCCGTTGCGGACTTGGCACTCAAGTCTAGTGAGTGCCAAGGTTCGAGCGACGCTCAGTCCTCCAAGCGAAGGGCGGCGACGAAGGCCTCTTGGGGCACTTCGACCCGTCCGATGGACTTCATCTTCTTCTTGCCTTCCTTCTGCTTCTCGAGCAGCTTGCGCTTCCTCGTGATGTCACCGCCGTAGCACTTGGCGAGGACGTCTTTTCGCTTGGCCTTGACCGTCTCTCTCGAGATCACCCGTCCACCAATGGCCGCTTGGATCGGCACGTCGAACATTTGGCGAGGGATGAGCTCCTTCAACCGCTCAGCCATCCGGCGCCCGTAGAACTCGGCTTGTGAGCGGTGCACGATGGTGGAGAAGGCGTCCACCGATTCCCCATTGATCAAGATGTCGACTCGCACGAGGTTGGAGGTCACGTACCCGGTCTGCTCGTAGTCGAGTGAGGCGTAGCCCTTGGTCCGACTCTTGAGGGCGTCGAAGAAGTCGAGCACCACTTCCGCCATCGGGATCGTGTACGCCATCTCCACTCGAGTCGGCGACAGGTAGTCCATGCGCTGGAGCTCGGCCCGACGAGCCTGGCAGAGCTCCATGATGGTCCCGGTGAACTCCGCCGGAGAAAGGATCGTGATCTTGAGCATCGGCTCGTCGATCCGGTCGAGGCGGCTGGGATCGGGGAGCTCGGTGGGGTTGTCGACGCTCAGCAGCGACCCATCGGTCAGGTACGCCCGATACGACACCGACGGTGCGGTGGCGATGACCGCCAGGTTGAACTCTCGCTCTAAGCGCTCGCGAACGATCTCCATGTGGAGGAGTCCTAGGAACCCGCAGCGGAAGCCGAAGCCGAGCGCATGGCTCGACTCTGGTTCGAAGGTCACGCTGGCGTCGTTGAGCTTCAGCTTGTCGAGCGAATCGCGGAGGACGGGTAAGTCGTCGCCGTCAATCGGGTAGATCCCGCAGAACACCATGGGTTTCGGATCCAAGTAGCCATCGAGTGGTGCTTCTGCCGGGTGGATCGCCGTGGTGACGGTCTCACCGGAACGGGCGGCGCGCACGTCCTTGATGCCGGCGATGAGGTAGCCCACTTCACCGGGGCCGAGGGACTTGACCGGAACCATGTCGGGGGTCCGAATGCCCACCTCTTCGATCTCGTGGTCCTGGCGGGCTTGGAGGAACCGCAGCTTGGCGGTGGACTCGAGCGTGCCGGTCACGATGCGGAGCGACGACACCACCCCGCGGTACTGGTCGTAGGCAGAATCGAAGATGAGGGCCTGCAAGGGTGCATCGGGGTCACCTGTCGGCGCCGGGAACCGGTCGATGATCGCCTGGAGGAGTTCGGGGACTCCTTCACCGGTCTTGGCCGAGATGTGCAGGACGTCTTCGGCGGCGAGGCCCAGGACCTGCTCAATCTCTGCGGCGCATCGCTCGGGGTCTGCTGCTGGGAGGTCGATCTTGTTGAGCACCGCGATGATCTCGAGGTTGTTCTCGAGCGCTTGGTAGCAGTTGGCCAAGGTCTGGGCTTGAATCCCCTGCGATGCGTCGACGAGGAGGACGGCACCTTCGCAGGCAGCGAGGGATCGGGAGACTTCGTAGCCGAAGTCGACGTGACCCGGGGTGTCGATGAGGTGGAGGATGTGGTCACGGAAGTTCACCCGGACGTTCTGCGCCTTGATGGTGATGCCGCGCTCACGCTCGATATCCATGGAGTCGAGGTACTGCGCACGCATGAGGCGTGCGTCCACTGCTCCGGTCAGCTCCAAGATTCGATCCGACAGCGTGGACTTGCCGTGGTCGATATGGGCGATGATGGAGAAGTTCCGAATTCGGGATTGATCGATACGAGCAGGAGTGGAGGCCACGACCTAGGCATCGTATCGGTCGGCGTGGTCCAACCTCGCCAGAAATGCTAGGATTGTCTTCCGTCCTCAACCGGGGTCTACCCGGCTCGAGGCTCCCATCTAGTCCCAAGGATGCTCTCGTGGCGAATATCAAGAGCCAAATCAAGCGCAACAAGCAGAACGAGAAGGCGCGCCTTCGCAACAAGGCCGTCAAGGCCGAAGTGCGCACCCGCACCAAGACCGCCGTCACCGCTGCCGAAGCAGGCGCAGAGAACTCCGTCGAGGCTCTCCGTCTCGCGATGAAGCGCATCGACAAGGCTGCCGCCCAAGGCATCATCCACAAGAACCAAGCGTCGAACCGCAAGTCGCGCCTCATGCGCAAGATCAACGCGCTCCAAGACGCCAGCTGATCCACTCACGCACTGTGCAATGCCCCCGCCGTGGCGGGGGCATTGTCGCGTCCGGACTAGAAGCCGAGCGGTGAGTGGTGCCGTTGCCCTTGACTCGAAACTCGTCGAGGTTTGGTCGAGAGGGTCTTTCGGTAGTAGACCCCATGGCGTCCGCCTCGGACGTAGAGCCCGCCTTTGGCCGAGGTGCCGACCCGGAGGCCAGGAATTCCAATCGACGCACCGATGCCCGACTTCGAGAAGTTGAGGCGCAGTGGTCCAAACGACGCAGACTTTCGATACGAGATGCCCATGGATGCCTCCTCAGCAGCAGCGGTCCCTCATGGTAGCGAGGTGGCCTCGCAGGAAGATGTTAGGCCCGACCGGGTCGTCGCTGCGGTTGATTCCCTGAGCCGAGTCGAGCGAGTCGGGCCACCAAGATCTCGAGGACGAGGTGGGGCTCGAGCCCCGTCATGCCTTTGACGTCCACATCGGCAGCGGCCACGAGGCTCATCGCATCTGCGATCCCCCGGCTGCTGAGTCGCTGCGCCTGGCGGAGCGCCTTCCCTGCGGGGAAGTCGCTCTTCAAGTTGAGGACCACCTTGGCCTCTTCCTTGCTCGACACTCCCGCCCCATCGAGGCGCAGCATCTGCTCGTAGTGTCGGTGGAGAATGGCGATGATCTCCGGCCCGGCGCGGCCACCTGCCTCGAGCATTCGATCGAGGACCGCGAGCGCAGCATTCGGACCCCCACCATCGATCGCATCGGTGAGATCCCACGGAGGCACGGCACCTGCTTCACCGAGGAACGGAACGAGTTGGTCGGCGGTGACCTTCGATCCCGTGCCGTAGGTTGCTTCGAGGAGGGTGAGGAGGCTGTCGAGACGACCGACATCTTCGCCGAGGTGATCACCGAGGAGCGTGGTGGCATCGTGGTCGAGTCGCACGCCCGCCGCCCGTAGGCGCTCGCCAATCCAGTCCGTCCGCTGTCGGCCGGTGCCCGCGGAGGTGGCCACCACCGAACCCTTGGCCTTGACGTAGGTCACGAGCGATGCCGGGATCGTTCCCCCACCAGCTACGAGGACTAAGAAACTCGTCGGAGGAACGGCGTCGAGGGCCTCGGCCAATCGCTTCGCGTCGGCCGTCACCAATTTCCCGGCGTCGCGGATCACCACGATGCGACGATCCACGAGGAACGCCGGCGTCATGAGGGAGTCGATCACCTGGCCAACGTCGAACTCCTCGACGGCTGGACCACCGAACTCTTCGACCACTAGGCCGGCGTCCCGCCCCTCGAGCAAGCTCTGCACGACCGCACGCGCCCCTTGGGCGACGAGGGAGGCATCGTCACCTTGGACCAAGGTCACGGCCGACGCCACGGCGTCAGCTGGCATCGAGGATCATCTGAATCTCGTCCCGAGCACGACGGATTCCGGCAGCGTCGTGCACCCGAAGGACTCGACATCCGAGTGCCATCCCGAGGGCGTTCGCAGCGATCGACGCTTCTCGCCGGTCACCGACCTCGATGCCGAAGGTTTCACCGAGGAATCCCTTCATCGACGCCGAGAGCAAGAGCGGGTAGCCATGGTCGGCGAGGCTCGCCGAGGCGCGTAGCAGCTCGATGCTCTGCGGCGTGGTCTTGCCGAGGTCGAGGCCAGCGTCGATGATGATCTTCTCCTTCGGGATCCCAGCGGCGAGGGCTTGGTGGGCTCGGTCCAACAGGAAGTCGGTCACGTTGGCCACGAGATCGCTGTAGGTGGGATTTGGATCGGCAACCCGTGGCTTCAGTCGGATGTGGGTCGCCACTACCGCTGCGCCGTACTCAGCCGCTGCGGGAAGGTAGTCCGGGTCGCCGAATCCTGAGATGTCGTTCCCCATGACCGCACCGACCTTGTAGCACTCTCGGGCGACCGAGGCTCTCCAGGTGTCGACCGAAATCGGCACGTCGAAGCGCCGCACGAGTTCAGCCACTCGCTCGACGACTCGGTCCATCTCCATCGCCTCGGTGACCTCTTCACCAGGTCCAGCCTTCACGCCACCCACGTCGAGGAGGTCAGCGCCGTCGTTGACGAGTTGCTCGGCCTTCGTGAAGAAGGCGTCGAGGGCGAAGTCGGTCCCACGGGTGAAGAACGAATCCGGCGTGGCGTTGAGCACGCCCATGACGAGCGCTCGGTGCGACAGGTCGTAGGTGCGGTCGCCGAGGGTGAGGAGGTTCGGGAGTTGCATGGCTAGTAGAGCCTCGACGCGAAGGACTTGCGCAGTGCGAGGGTTCGCTGATCGGTGGGCGGAAGGGTCTCGAGGATCTCAACGCAGGCTGCCTTGGCGACCTCATCGCTGCGCACCTTGTCGAGCAGCGCAGCGATGCGCTCCTCGGCTGCTGCGAACAGCATCTCCAATGCATCGAGGCCCTGGGCTGCCTCGATGAGGATGGCATCGGCTTCGGGGGCAGGGAGGAATGGCTGGACGAGTTCGACCGCTCGCTGCGGCTGGTTCGTCGCCACGAAGTGCCGGCCGAGGGCGAACGCCGCATCGCTGCGTTCGGGTGCGAGCTCCACGGCTCGGAGCAGTGAGGCCTCATCTCCCGCCTCGATGAGCAGCGTCACCTCATCGAGGCCGGGAACCAGCTGCTTCACGAACTCCACGATCTTCGCCTCTGGCTGCGCACCGATGAACCCGGGCATCAACTTCCCATCCATCGCCACGAACACGGCGGGAATCGACTGGACGCGGAGCGCATTCGCGATCGCGGGGTTGGCATCGACGTCGACCTTCGCCAAATCGACCTGACCACCGGTCGCCGCTACCGCAGCTTCGAGCATGGGACCGAGCGTCTTGCAGGGTCCGCACCACTCCGCCCACAGGTCCACGATGACCGGGACCGTCTTCGAGCGTTCGATGACGAGTTCGGTGAAGGTGGCATCGGTGACATCGACCATGGCAGTCAACGTAGCGGACAGACCATCCTCCGGTAGCGTTCGACCATGGCACAAGACCACGACACAACCCCTTCGATTCCCGGAATCGCCGTCGACCGAGTCACCGCGTTCGTCACCGACGCCGTCCCAGATCTGGTCGCACCTCTCGACTTCCACCTGATCGCCGGCGGACGCTCCAACCTCACCTTCGCCGTGACCGACGCCAACGGTCGCCGCGTGGCGCTCCGCCGCCCCCCAGTGAGCCACGTCCTCCCAACTGCCCACGACATGGCTCGCGAGTTCCGCCTGCTCTCGGCGATCGCGCCAACGGGACTCCCGGTGCCCACGCCGCTCGCCCTCTGCACCGACGTTGCGGTCAACGGTGCCCCGTTCTACGTCATGGAGTTCGTCGACGGACACATCTTGCGGACTGCTGAGCAGGCCGCAAGCGAGCTCACCGGAGCGGTGCGCAGCGCGGTGGGCACGGAGCTCGCCAGGACCCTCGCCGCGCTCCACGCCATCGACGTCGACGCCGTTGGCCTCGGCGACTTGGCCCGACGCGACGGCTACATCGAACGCCAGGTCAAGCGGTGGTTGGGACAATTTGAGGCCATGGCCGTGCCGGGCGTCGACCACGGCGGCATCGTCGAAGCAGTCGGCGCGCAGCTACTGGCCACCGTTCCCGAGCCCCAGCGGGTCTCGATCGTCCACGGTGACTACCGCCTCGACAACACCGTGGTGAACGACGATGGCCAGGTGATCGCCATCTTGGACTGGGAGATCTGCACGCTCGGCGATCCTCTCGCTGATCTAGGAACCCTGCTCTGCTACTGGGCAGAACCCGGAGATGGTCCCGTTGCCCTCATGGACTCCCCCACGCTCGCCGAGGGGTTTGCCACTCGAGATGAGGTGACCGCCGCCTACGCCGCAGCCTCGGGCCTCGACGTCTCCCGGGCGCCGTACTACACGGCGTTCGGATTCTGGAGACTGGCGTGCATCCTCCAAGGCGTCTACGCCCGCTACGTCGGTGGCGCTGGAGCGGGCGATCAAGGGAGCGTCGACGGATACCCCGCCCACATCCGGCGCCTCGCCGAACTCGCCCAGTCCACCCTGGCCGGCGATCTGGCTCGGTGAACCGATACGCTCGAGTAATGGAGCAGCGACATGGCAAGTGACGACGACAGCATCTTTCGGATGCTCACCGAGGTTGCGCTCAACGAGCCGGTCTTGGTCGTCGCCCTCGACGGTTGGGTCGACGCCGGACTCGGTGCATCGGCGGCGATGGCGACCCTCGTCGATGCCACCAACGCCGAGCCCATCGCGGTCTTCGACAGCGATCTCTTCGTCGACCAGCGGGCCCGGCGACCCATCGCCCACATCGTCAACGGGGTCACTGAATCGCTCAACTGGCCGGAGATTCTCGTCTCGCTCGGTCGAGATCGATCTGGTCGAGACCTGCTGCTCTTGACGGGCCCCGAGCCTGACTTCCACTGGCGCACCTTCGTCGGTGGGGTCATTGAGTTCTGCCTGAATCTGGACGTCGCAACCGTGGTGGGCCTCGGTGCCTTCCCAGCGCCGACCCCACACACCCGGCCGGTGAAGCTGGCCGCGACCGCGCCTGCGGAATCGCTCAACCTCGTGGAGAAGGTCGGGATCGTTCGAGGGGAACTCGACGTTCCCGCTGGAGTGACCGCTGCGCTCGAGATGGGCATGGGCGAAGCCGGAATCCCCATGATCACGCTGTGGTCTCGGGTCCCCCACTACGTGGCCGGCATGCCCTTCCCCGAAGCATCGGTGGCGCTCATCGATGGGCTCTTCCAGACCACCGGCATTCGCGTCGACGCTGGAGAGCTCCGCCACGCAGCTGATGCGTCTCGCCGTCAGGTCGACGACCTCATCCAATCGAATCCCGAGCACATCGCCATGGTGCGGGCCCTCGAGAGCACGGTTGACGAGACCGAGGGCAACCCCTTCGGCGTGGACGATCTGCCCTCTGGCGATGAACTCGCTGCAGAGCTCGAGCAGTTCCTCCGAGGCGAGAACCCTCAGTAGTCCATCGCTCCTGCCCGGTCGGCGAAACCAAGTCCGAGGAGGAACATCTCGGCATCCCGCTTCCTCGGCGCTCGATCGGCCAGCGCGTGGAAGGCCGGGGAGTGATCGAGGTGCACGAGGTGGCAGAGCTCGTGGATCAAGATCACGTCGAGCACCCACTGTGGGGCGCCTCGGAGCCGATCGGAGATCCTGATCTCACCTGAGCGAGCTGAGCACGACGCCCACCGGGTCTGCTGATTCGACACGAAGCGGACCGACTGCGGTCGGGCGGTGCCGACGTAGGCCGGGGCGAGGGCGAGGGCTCGTTCCAAGAGTTCGGCGTCAGAGGTGTGGAGGGTCGCTCGCCTCCGGTTGGCACGGGCGAGGAGTGCGGTGACCATCTCCTCGCGTTCTCTGGCGCCGAGGTGCGCAGGAACGAGCACGACGAACCGGCTGCCCTCAAATCGTGCGGTGGCGCTCTTGACGCGAGCCGTCGAGGCCCGCACCTCAATTTCCGGCCGATCCCCAGTGGCCGGGGTGATGGTGGAGGTGATGCGTCCCGAGCGGCGCTTGGCCATTCAGCGGAGGAAGTTGATGAGGCGTGGCGCCCGGTTGACCACTCGACTGGGTGGCGCGTCGGCGAAGGCCGCTGCCACCTTGGGTGACGCGAGGGCGAGGGCCTCAGCCGTTGCCTCGTCGACGTCGATCGCTACCTCAAGGCGATCGACCACCTTGCCGACCACCTGGACGACGAGGGTGGTCGTCGCCTGCACGAGCAGGGCAGGATCGGCCACCGGCCACGATTCACGGTGCAGCAGCTGGCCCGGGTGGCGGAGCTCCCACAGTTCTGCGGTCACATGGGGGGTCATCGGCGCCAGCAGCTTGAGCAGCGTCTCTTGACCCTCGGTCACCACCTGTGCCGTGGCGTCGCTCGATCGGGCGTAGGTGGAGAGGTCGTTGAGGAGCTCCATACAGCGAGCAACGGCGGTGTTGTAGCTCCACCGATCGAAGTCCGCCGTCACCTGATCAATGGTGGCGTGGATCTTGCGCCGAATCGCCAGGTCTGCGTCGCTCGATCCCGTTCCGCTGAACGGTCCGTCAACTTCCGTGCACAGGCGCCAGAGGCGACCGAGGAATCGACCCATTCCATCGATGACCGAGTCAGTTTGCTCGGTCCAGTCAATGTCATCAGCTGGCGGCCCGACGAAGAGGTGGAAGAGGCGGAGCCCGTCGGCACCCACGGTGTCGTAGTAGGTCGCCGGGGCAACCAAGTTCCCCTTGGACTTGCTCATCTTGGATCCGTCCATTCGGATCATGCCTTGCGTGAAGAGCGCCTTGAAGGGCTCGCGAGGCAGATCAGCCGGAGCGAATCCTGTGTCGATGAGCGCCCGCGTGAAGAACCGGGCGTAGAGGAGGTGCAAGATGGCGTGTTCAATGCCGCCGATGTACTGATCCACCGGCATCCACGCCTTCGCCGCTTCCGGTGCGAACGGCACGTCGTTGGAGAACGGGTCGCAGAACCGAAGGAAGTACCAACTCGAGTCCACGAAGGTATCCATGGTGTCGGTCTCGCGCTCGGCGTCGCCGCCGCACGACGGGCACGTCGTGTACTTGAACGCGGGGTGGGTCGCCAGCGGCGACTGTCCACTCGGGGTGAACTCCACATCGTCGGGAGCGAGAACTGGCAACTGGTCGGCAGGAACGGGGACCACGCCACAGGACGGGCAGTGGATCATCGGGATGGGGCAACCCCAGAACCGCTGCCGAGAGACGAGCCAGTCTCGGAGTCGGTAGTTGACCGTCGCCTTCCCAATGCCCTCCTCCACCAGCCACGCGATCGCAGCTGCCTTGGCGTCGGGGATCGACATCCCGTTCAGGAACCCACTGTTGATCTTCTCGCCGTCACCGGCGTAGGCCTTGCCACCGTTGGCCTCGAAGTCCTCCGGCACTGCTGTCGTGCGAATGATCGGGAGGTCGAAGGTCTCGGCGAATGCCCAGTCCCGCTCGTCTTCGGACGGCACAGCCATGATGGCGCCGGTCCCGTAGCCCATGAGGACGTAGTCAGCGACGTAGAGGGGTACCTCGGCACCGTTGATCGGGTTCACGACGAAGGCGCCGGTGAAGGCACCGCGCTTGTCGAGGCCACCGGCGCTCGACGCCGTTCGCTCGATTTCCGTGGCGGCGGTAGCGGTGGCCCGGAGCGCTTCAACCTCGGCTCGACACGCGTCGGTGGTGACGAGGTCGACGAGCGGGTGTTCTGGAGCGAGCACTGCGTAGGTCATGCCGAACATCGTGTCGGGGCGGGTGGTGAAGACCTTGACCGACACACCGTGATGACCCACGACCGCGAGGTCGAGCTCTGCTCCTTCGGAACGACCAATCCAGTTGGTCTGCATGGTCTTGACGCGCTCAGGCCATTCGAGGTCTGAAATCGCGTCGAGGAGTTCGTCGGCGTAGTCGGTGATCTTGAAGAACCACTGGGCGAGGTCCCGCTTCTGGACGAGGTCACCCGACCGGTCGCAAGTGCCATCAGCGTTGACCTGCTCGTTGGCGAGCACCGTTTGGCACCCAGGACACCAGTTCACTGGAGCTTCGCGGCGATAGGCCAAACCGGCCTCGTAGAACTTGAGGAAGAAGGCCTGGTTCCAGCGCATGTAGCGCGGGTCGTGACTCGTGACCTCTCGGCGCCAGTCCACCGAGTAACCGAGACGGAGGATGGAGTTGCGGAGCTCCCCGATGTTCTTGTCGGTGAAGACGCGGGGGTGGGTTCCGGTCTTGATGGCGGCGTTCTCGGCGGGGAGTCCGTAGGAGTCGAAGCCAAAGGGTGACAGCACGGCCTTGCCCCGCATCGTCTGGTACCGGACGATCAGATCACCGAAGGTGTAGTTGCGGACGTGGCCCATGTGCGCCTGACCCGAGGGGTAGGGGTACATGCACAGCGAGTAGTAGTGCTCTCGAGGGTCGTCGTTCTCAATCTCGTAGACCCGCTCATCCAGCCATCGCTGCTGCCATGCGGTCTCAATCGCTGCTACGTCGTACGCCTTCGCCATTGCGCAATTCTACGTTGCCGCGTTCGTGGTCCTCCCCAGCGGGTCGTCGGATCCGCCACAACCCCTCAGCGCTTCGGAGGACGAGGAGCCCACTGACAACTGCTAGGGTTGTCTCCTGACCTCGGGGGTATAGCTCAGTTGGTAGAGCGCTTGACTGGCAGTCAAGAGGTCAGGGGTTCGAATCCCCTTACCTCCACCACAACTCCGTAGGTCAGCGTCAGTTCTCGCCATCGACGGCTGACGTTGAATCGCGTGACCGGGTCATCGACCCAGTTGTGCCCACCCCTACGAATGAGGACCGCTGTGCCTGAAGAAGCAACCACCCAATCAACGACGTTCGCGGACCTCGGGCTCCGCCCGGAACTCCTCCAAGCACTCAGTGAGCTGGGCTACGAAGAGCCGACCCCGATCCAGGCGGCAGCGATTCCCGTCCTCGTCCAGGGCCACGACCTCCTCGGACAGGCAGCGACCGGAACCGGCAAGACCGCAGCGTTCGCGCTGCCAATCCTGCAGTGCCTAAAGGCGGGTACCCGTGGTCGCCTCCCGGTTGCCATGGTGCTCGTGCCCACCCGAGAACTCGCGATGCAGGTCTCTGAAGCCCTCCACCGCTACGGCCGAGGTCTCGGCGTGCGAGTGGTTCCGGTCTACGGCGGCCAGCCCATCGGCCGTCAACTCCGCTCCCTAGAGGTCGGCGTGGACGTCGTCGTCGCCACCCCAGGACGAGCACTCGACCACCTCCAGCGTGGCTCACTCGACCTGAGCGAACTCGAGGTCGTCGTCCTCGACGAAGCCGACGAAATGCTCGACATGGGGTTCGCCGAGGACCTCGAAGCGATCTTCGACGCTACGCCCACCGAACGCCAGACGGTGCTGTTCTCTGCAACGCTGCCCAAGCGGATCGACGCCATTGCGAAGAAGCACCAGCGCAACCCGGAGCGGATCCGCATCGTCGACGAGGTGAAGTCGGCCGAAGGTGCCGCTCGAGTCCGACACTCCGCCTACATCGTCCAGCGTTCCCACAAGGCTGCAGCGCTCGGTCGCATCCTCGACGTCGAATCCCCAACAGCGGCGCTCGTGTTCTGCCGCACCCGTGAGGCCGTCGACAGTCTGACCGAGACCATGAACGGACGCGGGTATCGCTCCGAAGCGCTGCACGGTGGCATGAGTCAGGACCAGCGCGACCGCGTGATGGGTCGCCTCCGTGGCGGCACCGCGGACCTCCTCGTGGCGACCGACGTCGCCGCTCGAGGCCTCGACATCGACCACCTCTCCCACGTCATCAACTTCGACGTCCCCTCCTCAGTCGACACCTACGTCCACCGGATGGGCCGTGTCGGGCGCGCTGGCCGAGAAGGCGTCGCCATCACCTTGGCCGAGCCACGTGAGCACCGCATGCTCAAGACCATCGAGCACGTCACCAAGCAGAAGATCACCGTTGAGAAGATTCCAACCGTCGCTGATCTTCGGGCTCGACGTCTCGACGTCACCACCGCCACGCTCAGAGAGCAGATCCTCGAGGGCAACTTGGATGGCGTTCGCGTCGTCGTCGAGTCCTTGGCTGAAGAGTTCGACCTCATGGAGATCGCTCTCGCTGCCGTGCACCTCGCCCACAGCGCCATTGGTGGTCCAGAAGACGGCGAAGACATCCCCGAGGTGTCGTTGTCGTCGGCACCGAAGGGCCCAGGTCGCGACCGGGACCGGGACCGAGATCGCGACCGGCCTCGCGATGACCGTCCTGCCAAGGGTCGTCGTCCGAGCAACCAAGGTTCCTCAGGGTCGGTCCGGCTCTACGTCAGCTTGGGTCGCGAAGCGGGACTGCGCCCTCAAGACCTCGTCGGCGCCATTGCTGGTGAGACGAGTCTCAGCGGCCGAGACATTGGCTCCATTGAGATCTCTGGCCGATTCAGCCTGGTCGACGTTCCAGAGGGTTCGGCCGATGAAGTGATCAGCGCACTGCGAGAGACGAAGATCCGCGGTCGCAAGGTCACCGTCCGTCGGGAGCGCTTCTAGCGCGAGCGTCATCGCGCAGCGACAATGAGGACTATGGCCACGCGCACACGGCGACCACGGCATCGGTGGGTACCGGCCCTCGGGCTCCTGGTGGGCGTCACGATGTCGCTCACCGCGGTCGCCGCACTCTACGACGCGACGACGCAGCGGCCCTGGGCGCCTCCGGCGGGGTTGACCTTCGTGCGCACCAACGGGATTGCAACCCGCTTCATCGCCCTCGGCCCTCACCGCGGCGACCCCATCGTGCTCATCCATGGCGCCTTTGAATCCGCCGACACGTGGACACCCGTCGCGAGATTGCTCGAGCGTTCATTCCACGTCGAGGCCTACGACCTGAAGGGCTACGGCTACACCGAGCGACGGGCGCCCTACGGCGTCCACGCACTCGCTGACCAGCTCGCAGCCTTCCTCAGCGTTCGCCACCTCACCCACCCCATCCTCGTCGGTCACTCCCTCGGTGCCGGCGTCATCGCACGGTTCGTCCTCGACCACCCGCACGTGGCGGCAGGCATTGTGTTCCTCGACGGCGATGGCCTGACGGCGAACTACCCCACGTGGGTGCTCCGCGACCTCGTGCCTGAACCATTCCGCACTGCCCTCTACCGCTCCCTCCTCAGCAGCGCTGTCGTCGTGGGCCAGGTCTTCTCGCTCGCCTGTGGACCCCACTGCCGGCCACTCACCCACGCGCAGCTCGATACCTTCGAACGGCCGTTCTTCGTCGCTGGAGCCGAGCAGGCGTTCTTCACCATCGCCGATCACCCGCTCGTCGGGGTGACGGCCACCCAACGCCTTGAACTCGCTCGGTGGAGGGTGCCTGCGCTCGTCGTCGCTGGATCGAGTGTCGCAGAGCTCAGCCGAGCCCAAGCGGCGGTGACTGCACACGCCATCGGGGCACCGTCGCCGACGATCCTCGCTGGTGATGGACACCTCGCGCTCTGGTCAGATCCAGTCCGCGTGGCTCGGGTCCTGACCGCCTTCTGTGATCATCTGGCCGCTACCACTGCCGTGGGGTAGTTCTCAAGGATCGAGACGTACTGTCGGCGTGTCCACGCTCCCCACGTGGCAGCGCAACTGCACGACGTTGCCATCGGGATCGACGACATCGACGTGGAGTACCTCGTTCCACGTGAAGGATCGGTCGGTCAGGATACCTCCCGATGCAGCCACGGCCGTCGTCGCCCGATCCATGTCGTCGACGGTGAACTGCGGCTTGACGGCAGCGTCACTCCGCTCTCGGAGATGTGGCTCGCTTCCAAGCGACGTGTGGTGGAGGTACACCTCGACTCCTCCACGGACGAGGACATCGTCGTCGACGGATTCGATGGTTGCCGGCGCGAGGACGGCGGCGTAGAAGGCACCGAGAGCCTCCGGTTGCGTGGTGAAGATCACAATTCCATGCGACATCTGCGTTGATCCCATCACATCCTCCCCCAACCCTCCGGTCCCCGATTCAGAAACGATCGCGCAACTCTGCGGCATCGACGATGCGCTGGAGCATCGTCGGGAAGATGAAGTGGTGGAACGGCAGCACCGAGAACCAGTAGGCACGTCCGAGGAGGCCTCGAGGACGGAACGTCGCTTCTTGGGTGATGACGCTCCCCTCGTCGACCGGGGTCACCGTCCACGTCAGCCACGCCGAACCCGGGAGCCGCATCTCTGCTCGAAGGCGCAAGGTGGTCGGCGGCTGCACGTCTTCGATGCGCCAGAAGTCGAGTGCGTCGCCAATCTTCAGCACCGCGCGCCGACCTCGCCGGAGCCCGGGACCGCCGAAGAGTTGGTCGAGGAGTCCACGGACCTCCCACAGGAACTGGCCGCCGTACCAACCCTTCTCTCCACCAATGGAGGAGATTTCCTCGAAGACCACCGCAGGTGCACCGGTCGACGTCGCGGTTCGCCGATCAGCGAACACCGTCCCCCCAGCCCACGCAGGGTCGAGTTCGTTGGGTTGGAACGTCACGAGGTCGGCATCGGAGAACGTGGTGGGGGCCCCGGTGGAGTTGGTGACCTCGAGCGCCCGAGTGATGGATTGGTCGAGGTGGAGCGGCATCACACCGAGTTCTGCGCAGGCATCTCTCCCCTTCACGATGACCTCGTTGACGAGGGACTGGACGAGCTCCTTCGCGAGGGGAACCGGCACCGGCGTCACGAGGCCGATCCAGTGCGACGAGAGCCGAGGCGTGAGCACGGGAACAGGGAGGAGGATCCGCTTCGGGAGCCCCGCGCACTTGGCGTAGGTGGCCATCATTTCGGCGTAGGTGACGACGTCGGCGCCACCCACCTCGAGCACGCCGGGCTCGAGATCGTCTCGGAGGGTGGCTTCGACCACCAACGAGACTGCATCGGCAATGGAGATTGGCTGGCACTTCGTCGCAACCCACTTCGGCGTCACCATCACGGGCAAGAGATCAACGAGGTATCGGAGCATCTCGAAGCTGGCTGAGCCTGAACCAATGATCACCCCGGCGCGCAGCTCCACGGTCGGCACGCCGGAGGCAGCGAGAATTTCGCCAACCCGCTGGCGACTCGAGAGGTGATCGCTCAACACCTCGTCCGCATCGCCGAGGCCTCCGAGGTAGATCAGCCGCTGCACGCCAGCGGCAGCTGCTGCGGTTGCAAAATTCGCCGCCTGACGCTGCTCGCGCTCGGCCCAGTCATCGCCGTCGCCAATGGCGTGGACGAGGTAGATGGCGGTGTGAACGCCGTCCATCGCCGCAGCGAGGTCCCCCTCGACGCTCCCCTGCACGATGTCAACAGCGCTGGCCCATGGGGCGGCGTGGAGTTTGGCTGGCGTCCGAGCGAGGCAACGCACCGAAGCACCCCGAGCGATGAGGGCTGGAACGACCCGACCTCCGACGTAGCCCGATGCACCAGTGACTAGAACTCGTCGTGTCGTCATGCATCGACGGTAGTGGCACGGCGACGATCACCCCCCGACACCGCCTCGCCCCAAACCAATGATTTGGTTGCAACTGCGTTGCAGAATGGCGGACAACAGGGTGCACTGTGGGTAACATCTGTTATCCCAGCCGGGATGAGCAGCGAATTTGCTCAGGACGACCAAGGTGATCACCGGAGGAAGCAATGCCACGACGGACCGAAGATCTCGAGATTCGCATGATCGAAGAGGCCATTGCCACCATTGAGCACGACGGCGAAGCAGCCATCCGCGTGCGTGACATCTGCGCTGCCTGCAGTGCCCGCGAACCCGCCCTCTACCTCCGATTTGGAAGCCGGGCAGGACTCATCGTTGCCGCCCAGGCCGAGCGCTACCGACGTTCCATTGAGCTCTTGGTGTCTCGATCGCTCGCAGCACTCGACGACGCCATCAAGTCCGGTGACCTCACGGCCGAACTCATGCGTGTCATCGATTGGGGCTTTGAGCCGGACATGCGGAACCGCCTCACGCGCATCAACGTCCTCGGCAGCTCGGTCTCTCGACCTGCTCTTGCCGAAGCGATCGTCGAAGTGAACAACGAAGCCATCCACGAACTCGCTGGCGGTGTGGAGCGGGCGCGTGACGCTGGGCTCATCAACCCCGTTGGCGCCCCTGAAGCTGTGGCTGCGTGGTACCTCGGCACCGTCACCAGTCGCTCCTTCCTTGAGTTCGAAGGCTCGGCGGTGACGCACGACGCCTGGAACGACGTCTTCATCGCCTCGATGACTGCAGTGCTCTTCGGTGGGAATCGGGTTGCCGAGTGCTGCCCTCGCCGGCTAGGGCAGCACTCCTCGAAGACCGCGCTCGCCCGGAACGACGAGGCGCCGCCGCCGCCCTAACCTAGGAGGGTGCCGTCACCACTTCTCTTCACGCGTCCGCATCTTTGGAGCGTGGGGAGTGTCGATGCCCCAGAAGTCGTGACCTCTGCGTGGATTGATGATCAGTTGGCCGCGACCTACGACCGGCTCGGAGTGCGGGGAGGCTTACTGGAATCGGTTGCCGGCATCGTGGCTCGCCGCTGGTGGCCTGAGGACACTTGCTTCGACGAGGCTGCTGCTGCAGCAGGTGCCCGTGCACTTGAGCTCGCCGGCGTCGCACCTCATGAGGTAGACCTCCTCATCTCAACGTCGGTGTGCAAGCACCACCTCGAACCGAGCGTGGCCTGCGCCGTGCACGCCCGCCTCGGCCTCAGTACCACCTGTACCAACTTCGACCTCGGCAACGCCTGCCTCGGCTTCATGAACGCCATGGCGGTTGGCGCGATGGCGATTGAGACGGGCATGGCCAAGATCGTCCTCATCGTCGACGGCGAAGGCAGTCGCCAACCTCAAGAGGCGACCATTGCTCGTCTCCAGGACCCCTCGACCACCGTTCAGGATCTGTTCGAGCAGTTCGCTTCCTTGACCCTCGGGTCCGGCGCTGCCGCCATGGTGATGGGTGGGCCTCGAGACGGCGCCCACCAGTACCTCGGTGGTATCAGCCGGGCGGCAACTGAGCACCACGACCTCTGCGTTGGTGACCTCACGTCCATGCGGACCGACACCGCAGGACTCTTGACGGCTGGGCTGGATCTGGCTCGGGCCGCCTTCGACGACGCACTCGCCGAAGGGTGGGAGTGGACGACGTGTGACCGCTACGTGATGCACCAGGTCTCCAAGGTGCACACCGAACAGCTCTGCGCTCGACTGGGCGTCGATCCAGCCCGCGTCCCCCTCACCTATCCCGAGTACGGCAACATGGGCCCTGCCGCCGTCCCGTTCACCCTCGCGTCCATCGCCGAATCCATCACGAGTGGCGAGCGGGTGCTCCTCATGGGTATTGGCTCAGGACTCAACTGCGCCGCCACTGAACTGCGCTGGTAGGCCTCGTGTCGGTGACGTCCCCGCCGAGTCCCTCACTGCTGCGCCGGTTGGGCCTCAATCCATCGTGGTCCAAGGAGGTAACCTTCACCGGGTCCGACGGCCGGCCAGTCACCTGGCACTACCTCGACACTGGTCACCAGCCTGAGACCACGGCGACGCTCGTGTGCGTGCACGGCAACCCCACGTGGTCCTACCTCTGGCGTGGCCTCCTCGAGCAGCTACCCCCGTCGTGGCGGGTCATCGCCGTCGATCAGACGGGCATGGGGTTCTCCGAACGCAACCGCCCTCGCCGCTACGCCGACCGAGTCGATGAACTCGTCACCTTCTGCGACACCGTCGTCGACGGGCCGCTGGCGCTCGCGGCGCATGACTGGGGTGGGGCGATCGCGATGGGGGCAGCGCCACGCCTGCCGGTCACCCACCTCATCTTGTCCAACACCGCGATCGCCAAACCTGAAGGTGTCGCCGTTCCGCCACTCATCGCTATTGCCCGTCGCTTCGCTGGACTCATCTGTCAGTACACGTGGGGCTTCGTCGAGGGAACGGCGCTCATGACCGAACGCCGACACCGATCGGCGCTGCGCGCCCCGTACCGAGGAGCCGCTCGCCGCGCTGCAGTTGCCGACTTCGTAGCGGACATCCCCGTTCGACCGAGCGACCCATCCTTCGCTGCACTCGCTGCTGCCGCCGACGCGCTGGAGGGTCTCGTCGTTCCCACCTTGCTCGTCTTCGGTGGACGCGACCCTGTGTTCCACGATCGCTTCCTCGCCGATCTCACCACTCGACTCCCCCACGCCTCGGTCGAGCGAATCGCCGACTGCGGCCACCTCGCTCCACTCGACCCTTCCTTCCCTGGAACGGTCGCAGCGTGGCTTGTCGACACGCCGCCCATTGAACGAACCCTCGCGGTCGAGCATCTCCAGCCTGGTGGTTCGGTCTACGACACCATCGAGCACCACGTCGACGACCCTGCGACCATCCTCGGCATCGGCGATCACCGCTCCTCGTGGAAAACGCTCGCCATGAAACGAGCAATCGCCGCTTCGGTCCTCCACGAACACGGAATCGGCGTCGGCGACAAGGTGGCCATCCTCACAGAACCAGGACTCGACCTCCTCGTTGCGGTCGCTGCCCTCTGGGCAGTCGGTGCGGTACCCGTCGTCGCCGACGTGACCGGTGGACTCAAACAGCTCCGTCGCCTCCATCGGGCAGCCGCATCGACGGCGGTCATTGGACGAGGCGCCGTGCTGGCGATGAGCACCGCGCTCGGACTCGTCCCCGGAGCGAAACGATTCTCGACCGATGGCCGGTTCGGCATCGATCTCCGTTCTGGAGGAGTCCTGCCTGCGGCACAGTTCGCTCGCCTCGCAGCAGGAGACCTCGCTGCGATCGTGCACACCTCGGGGGCCACGGGGCCTGCCAAGGCGGTTCGCTACACCCACGGCGCCCTGTCCGCACAACGCGACATCCTCCAGCGCTCCTTCCCCATTGGCGAGGGGGCAGCGTTCACGACGTCGTTCGCTCCCTTCCTCCTCCTCGCACCCGCGCTCGAGCGAACCTGTCTGCTCGCCGACGTCGCCTTCGACCACCCCGAGCGGCTCACGAGTGACCACCTCGTAGCCATGGAGCAGCACGCCCCCATTGACCTCGCCTGGCTCTCCCCGGCTGGGGCCAGAGGAGTCTCGAGCGCCGGCACGTCCACACCCACCTCGATCCGTCGCGTCCTGCTCGCTGGGGCCCCGATCCCCGAGTCGCTCCGACAGGCCGTGGCGCTTCGAACGAGTGCCGTCGTCGATGCTCCCTACGGCATGACCGAATGCCTACCGATCACTACCGGCGTCCCTGCGCCGCCTGGTCCCCACGGTGGCCATCCCACCGGAGTTCCCCTCGAGGGCTGCACCGTCGTGATCGCCCAACTCGACGACCCGCACGCCGATGCTGCCGAGGGTGCTGTTGGCGAGATCCTCGTCGCTGCGCCGTGGATGTTCGACGGCTACGCCCAACGCTGGACCGTGAACGTTGCCACCACCGCGCACCGATCTGGCCGCCGATTCCACCGAACCGGTGATGTGGGATACCTCCACAACGGCAACCTTTACCACCTCGGTCGTCTCCAGCACGTGATCTGGACCTCGACTGGACCGCTGTCCAGCGTCGCCGTTGAGCAGCCCATTGAACAGGGCACGGACTGGACCGTCGCCGCCGTTGGAATCGGACCCCGAGCGGTGCAGGTCGTCGCTCTCGTCGTTGGTGGAACCGGCAAGCTCCGCCTCGCTGCACCCGACGTGGCTGCTTCGGTTCGAGCTCGTGCGGCACACCCCATTGCAGCGGTCTTGACTGGCGACCTTCCCCTGGATCGCCGGCACCGATCCAAGATTGACCGAACGACGCTCGCTCTTGACGCCAATCGGCTCCTGTCTGGGCGATGAAGGTCTTCCTCACGGGCGCCACCAGCCTGCTCGGGCGAACGGTCGCGCTCCAACTCCTCGAGCGTGGCGATCAGGTGACGACCTTCCAACGTCGACCGAGCGGTCTCGACACGACGGAGATCCTCGGCGACCTCCGCGATCCATCAGCGATTGCGGGAGCAGCGCGCGGGCACGAGGCCGTGATCCACCTCGCCGCCCTCGTCGCCCCCCGCCCCTCGTGGGACGACGCTCGTGCCGTCAACGTTGACGGCACGCGGGCAGTCCTCGATGCGTCGCGGGGCGCAGAACGGTTCGTCTTCATCTCGTCACCATCGGTTGCCTTCCACGGTGCGCCGACGAGCGGAGGGCCGAGTGGCAGCGTCCGCTACACCGGCCGTGATCGCTACACCGCGACCAAGGCCATGGCGGAGCGACTGGTCCTCGAACGACTCGAGGTGCCGACGGTCGTCATCCGACCACACCTCGTGTGGGGGCCCGGCGACACCCAACTCGTCGGCCGTCTCGTCGATCGAGCGAAATCTGGCCGCCTTCGCCTCATCGACCACGGCCTCGCCCTCATCGACACCACCTACATCGACGACGCCGCAGCGGCCATCGTGGCCGGACTCGACGCCGCCACGCCGAACAGCCCCGCAGTTGGACGCGCCTGGACGGTGACGGGGAATGACCCCCGGCCCGTCGGAGAACTCATCCACGGCATCTTGGACGCGATGGGCGTCGATCGCACGCTTCGCAGCGTGCCCGCGCCAGTTGCTCGCATTCTCGGAGCGGTCGTGGAGCGAGTGTGGCGTGGCGATGAGCCGCCGCTCACCGCCTTCGCTGCGCAGCAGATGTCGCTGGCGCACTGGTTCGACCAACGCGCCGTCCATCGCGCTCTTGAGTGGCAGCCGACGGTTTCGGTGGCAGAGGGGCTCAGGCGGCTCGCCGCCAGCGTGGAGCCCTGACGCCACGACGATGCGCACGTCGCTCGTCCTACGATGGCGTGATGGCGCGCATGCAACGGATTGATCACACGCTCGATCGCATCCTCGGTCCGCTCCACGACGGGGCCGTCAAGGTTCCAGAGATCACCGCACTGTTCTGGTGCCTCAAATTGGCCACCACCGCAATGGGTGAGGCGGCGTCTGACTGGTCCGTCCACACGATCAATCCCCCCGTTGCCGTACTCATCGGCGCAAGCCTCTTCGCGGTGGCGATCGTCGTCCAACTCCGTCGCGTTCGCTACGAGGCCCCGGCCTACTGGTTCGCCGTGTCGATGGTCGGCGTGTTCGGCACCATGGTCGCCGACGTCCTCCACGTTGGTCTCGGCGTCCCCTACGTCATCTCAACCATTGGGTGCGCCGTCATCTTGACGGCGATCTTCGTCACCTGGGGCAGGCGCGAGGGGACCTTGTCGATCCACTCGATCTCCACCCGACGCCGAGAGCTGTTCTACTGGTCAGCCGTCGTCGCCACCTTCGCGTTCGGCACCGCCATTGGTGACCTCTCCGCCGTCACGTTGCACCTCGGGTACTTCGGCTCCATCTGGATCTACGCTGCCGCAATCGCGGTGCCGGGCCTCTACTTCTTGAGAACCCGAGCACACGGCGTGGCCTGCTTCTGGGCCGCCTACGTCCTCACCCGCCCACTCGGTGCATCCATTGCCGACTGGGTTGGCGTGAATCACCACCGAGGTGGCCTCAACCTCGGCCCTGGCGTCGTCGCCCTGGTCGGAGTCGCGCTCATCTGCACGATGGTGCTCATCGCCGTGCGGCGAGACCAGGTGGCGACCCGCTGAGCAACCTGACGTCGTGACCGAACCGCAACCCCGTCGTGAAGGAGAACCCATGGTGGACGTTTCAACCGCTCGAGGTCCCATCCGAGCATCGGATCTCGGTCGGACCCTCATGCACGAACACATCTTCGTGCTGACGCCAGATGTCCAACAGAACTACCCCGAGGAGTGGGGCGACGAGGAGGATCGGATCGACGATGCAGTCGCCAAGCTCACCGCACTCGCAGCATCAGGCATCGACACCATTGTCGATCCAACCGTCGTCGGCCTCGGCCGCTACCTCCCTCGCATCGCCCGCGTGGCTGCTCGCGTGCCCGAACTCAACATCGTCGTGGCCACCGGCTGCTACACCTACGACTCCGTGCCGTTCTTCTTCCACCACCGCGGCCCTGCCGTTGGCGAGGTCCTCGGCATCGACGTTCCCGACCCCATGGTCGACTTCTTCATTCGCGACATCACCGACGGCATCACCGGCACGGGGATCAGCGCCGGCATGCTCAAGTGCGCCATCGATCACCAGGGTCCAACCAAGGGCGTGGTGCGAGTCATGCGAGCCGTTGCCAAGGCTCACCTCGCAACCGGGGTTCCCATCACGGTGCACACGCACCCAGAAACCCACCAAGGTCTCGAAGTGCAGCGGATCATGGGATCCGAAGGCGTGGCTCCTGAAGCGATCATCCTCGGCCACAGTGGCGACAGCAGCGACGCCGATCACCTGAGCGCGCTCGCCGAAGCGGGTTTCTGGCTCGGCATGGACCGCTTCGGCATCAACCTCGCCACGACCTTTGAGGCTCGTGCCGACATCGTGGTGGAACTGTGTCGACGAGGCTTCTCATCGAAGATGGTCCTCAGTCACGACGCTGCCTGCTACATCGACTGGCTGGAGCCCGGAGCGATGGCCTTCATGCCCGACTGGCACTACCTCCACCTGACGAACGACGTCATCCCCTACCTGCTCGACCACGGCGTCACCGAGGCGCAGATCGACGAGATGCTCATCGCCAACCCGCAGAGGATCTTCGAGGGCGCTGGCTCCTAGGCCTGGCGCATGGGGTGCAGCGCCGTCGTCCAGCGCTCGATCTCATCGAGCATGGCGTTCGCTGCTGCCACCGACGCTTCGGGCGGCGTGAACACGCCGTTGTCGATCTGGGCTTGTGGGAAGGGGAGGTAGACCGCTTCGACGATCGCCACCATGCGCAGCGCTGCGGTGATCTGCTTCAACTGCTGGACCGCTCGCGTTCCCGCCGAGACGCCGCCGTAGGACACGAAGCCCACCGGCTTGCGCTGCCACTCTTGGTAGAGGAAGTCAATGGCGTTCTTCATCGCCGCGTTGACGCCGTGGTTGTACTCAGGAACGACGAAGACGTAGGCGTCACCTCGACTGATCGTGGCCGACCACGCCTTGGTGTGGTCGTGGACGTACTGGGCGAGCATGGGGTGGTTCGGCTCATCGAACAGCGGCAGACCCGCATCGGCGAGGTCGACGATCTCCACCTCGAACGCCGAGTGATTCGCGGCGATGCCGGCAACCCAGGTGGCGATGGACGGACCAATTCGACCGGGGCGCGTGGATCCAATGATGACCTGCAGAACGGGCTTGCTCACGATTCCTCCGTGGCGGTTGGCAACCGGTCCACTCTAGGAGGAAGACGCCCCCACGCCAGCGTCGACGAGCGCTCGCTCGCCGCCGATGAGGGGAAATCCAATGAGGGGGAACGCCAGCACCGACAGCATCCCAGCAGCGACGATGGCTGAGGCGTTGACCGGCAGCATGGTGTGGGTATCGAGCCCAATTTGGGTCAACACGACGAGGAGTGGCAGGGCGGTGGACTGCAGGACGGCGAATCCCCACCGAGATCGCCGATCGAGGTCACGGCGGTAGATGACGAGTGCAGGAACGCCGCGAACGACGAAGAACAGTCCACAGAAGATTGGGATCCGGAGCGCACCGAGCGTCGTGAAGAAGTGGGCATCCATCCCCATGCCACTCACGATGAAGAAGATCGGAATGAAGAATCCGTACCCCACCGCGTCGAGCTTCGGCTCGAGACCTTCTGCTTGCTCCTCGGTGATCCCGAGACGGATCACCATTCCTGCAGCGAAGGCACCGAGCAGCAGGTCGATGCCGAGGTGGACGGCGAGCGCGGTCATCGCCACGACGAAGAACAAGACCAGTCGAATCGGGAGTTGGGTCGAACTGTGGAGTTGGCGCTGCAGTGCGGCGAGCACCTTCGGCGGCTGGTGCCGGGTGGCGAGGAAGAGGAGGCCGACCACGAGGGCGAAGAAGAGCCCGAGGACGAGGAGCTGGTTGGTCGGGTCATCAGCGCCAACGAGCACCGTGATAGCCACGATGGGGCCGAACTCTCCAACCGAGCCAGCTGCGAGAAGCAACGTTCCCTCCTTGGTCCCAAGGAGTCCTCGGTCACGCAGCATCGGCAAGAGAGTGCCGATGGCCGTGGTGGTGCAGCACAGCCCGAGCAAGAGGGTGGAAATGGCGAATCCCGTCGCCACCAACACCGCCGCCACCACGAGCCCGAGCGCGAGACTGATCGCCCACGCCGACAGCGCGGTGAGGATGGGTCGACCAGCGACTGCTCGCACCTCAACCTCGTACCCGGCAAGGAAGAACAAGAGGCACAGACCGAGCGTTGCGAACTCGTGGATCGAGGCGTCGACGTGGACGAGGTTCAGCAGCGAGGGGCCGATCGCCATGCCGAGGAGCAGCTCGAAGAGCACCGAGGGCACGCGGAGGCGCTTCGCGAGCTCTGCGCAGATCGGTGCAGCGACCGCGACCGCTGCGATGATGAGTAGACCGTGCGTTGGATCCTCAGCCACGCAGGAAGGGTAGTCGGCACGCCCCTACCACCTCGGCACTCAGGTTGATCGGAGCCGGACCTTCCCGTTTCGCACCTCGTGCCCCTCGTTGCTGAGTCGTGCTGCTTGCTCTGGCATCAGGTGCTCTGGGATCCGGCCATCAGCCCGGACGACGCGGTGCCACGGGAGGTCGTCGCCGTAGAGGGAGAGCACCGTCCCGACGTAGCGCGGACCGCCGCACCCTGCGGCTCGCGCCACCTCGCCGTAGGTCCACAGATCCCCTTCCTCAATCGCAACGACGACCGCGGCAATGGCTCGTGCCGAAGCAGACTGCTCCACCCTCAGCGAAACTCAGGCTGGTTGGCAGTGATGCCCCTCGGCAAGATCACACTGCGGAGATCGTCGAGGAGTTCATCAGGATCGTCGGCGACCATGATCGAGTCGGCATACTGCTCGGCAATGAATCCCTGGTCGACGGCCCGGTCGATGAATTCGAGCAGGGGGTCGAAGTACCCGTTGATGTTGAGAACCCCACACGGCTTGGCGTGGACGCCGAGTTGATTCCAGGTCACGGTCTCCATGAACTCATCGAGCGTGCCGAAACCTCCGGGGAGGACGATGGAGGCATCGGCGAGATCTGCCATTCGAGCTTTTCGGATGTGCATCGATGGGACCACCTCCAAGGTGGTGATCCCGGGATGCCCTACTTCTGCTGCGTGGAGCGCATCGGTGATCACTCCGAGGACTTCTCCTCCTGCAGCCATGGTGGCGTCCGCAACGACACCCATGAGGCCCACCGATCCTCCGCCGTAGACGAGGGTCAAGGACCGTTCCGCCAGCGTCTGACCGAGTGCTGCGGCAACCTCGGCGTAGACGGGCAACGCCCCAGACTTTGAGCCGCAGTAGACGGCGATGGAATTCCATGATCGGAGCTCGGCGATTGACATGGTCTCTATTGTCCTCGGTCGGCCAAGAAAAGTGGTGTCACCTACGATTCGTCCATGACCGAACCGCACCAGCCTCGCTCCTTTGGCTACGCAGCGGGGCCATGGCCGGGAGAAGACGGCGGCCCACGACGCCAGGGCCTCGTGGAGGGACTCGGGAGCCTCATCCCCGGCGACGGCGAAACGTTCTCCGTCGAGTCACGACTGCAGATCGCCACCACGATGGTCATCACGCCGAGCCCCGACGCCACCTACCTCCTCACCCACGGCATCGGCGACGAGGCAACGGTGGCAGTCGAGCAGATCGACCCTGACTCGCTCGCGACTATCGCTCGCTCTGCAGATCTCCCCGGTGGACGCATCTGGCCCGGCGGGATTGGGGCCCACGCCAACGGCGACCTCTACGTGGCCTTCGGGCGCCACGTCCACCGGCTCTCGAGGTCGCTCGACCTCGTTGCCAGCGTGGAGCTCTCCGTCGACGCCCCCCACAACTCCTTCGTCATCACCGACTCCGGACACCTCGTGGTCAAAGACTTCGGCGGTCGCCTCCCGAGTGGCTGGATGGGCGATGGCACCTGCACGATCTCAGTCCTCGATGCGCAGTTGACACTCCTCAGTCAACTCCGCCTCGACGAAGGCTCCATCGCTCGGCTCTCCTGCTGCGGTAACGACGTCGTCGTCATCGGCATCGATCACTGCATCACCGTCCGAGTCGCTCCAGAAGGGGCCATTGCTGAAGTTCGACGCACCAGGTACCGGATGGAATCCGGCCAAGGGTATGGATGGGATCCGGTGCTGGTCGATCGCACCGCCTACTTCTTAGACAACGGCGAAGGCAGCGAGGCCTTCGACGGGAGTTTCACCGGCAAGGGGATTGCCACCGCACCACTGCGCCTCCACGCCGTCAACATCGACTCTGGAGACCATTCGAGCGCGGAGATCTGCGGACTGCCCGGCGGCCTCATCGCCAATCCGCCACTCGTCGATCCCGGTCGTGGCATCGCCGTTGGCTACGACTCTTCCAACGGCGTCATCAGCGCGTTCGACGTCGCCGGTGGGGTCATCGGCCCACTCCGGTGGCAGCGGCTCCAACACCACGCCAGTCACCTTCTCGCTTCGAGTGACCTCGGTGAGCTCGTGACCTTCGACTTCAACGCTGGAGAGGGCGTCGACGAACTCGTCGTGCTCTCCATCGACACTGGCGAGGAACTCGCGAGGAGGGCGACGGGTTCACCCGTCCAGTCCGTGCTGTTCCCAGCCCCAGGGCGAGACCGCTCGATCTTCTACTGCTCGCTCACCAAGGTGGCGAAGATCAGCGTCCGCACCGTCGAGGGGTAACCGATCGACCGTTTCTCGGTCCGAGTCCAGGGCCAAGTGCGAGTCGCACTCAGGCGATCGCGAGTTTGGTGTGCTGGGCGAGCAGGTCGAAATCTCGGTCGGCGTGGAGGATTGGGGTACCCGATCGAATCGCAATGGCCGCAATGAGGCAATCCACCATCTTCCGTGGCGTGGCACCACCTCGACGACAGGAGCGGTAGAGCATCGCCGCCATTTCAAAATCCATCGACTCGGTCCCAATAACTCTCGCGAGACCGAGGAGTGATCGGAGACTGCGGAGGTGACCGTCGTCGCGAGCTCCAGCGAGGATCTCCATCACGATTGGTTCGCAAATGGCGATGTCGCCATCGAGGAGTCCAGTCACCCGCTCGCAGGTTGGACTCCCGGTATCACGGAGAAACTCAATCCAGGCTGACGAGTCGATGAGGATCACGAGGAGCGGCCCATCCTCATCTCATCGAGGTCTCCATCCCACCCAGAACCCCGAAGCATTCGGGCATCTGCAACAGAAATCGCTTCGCTCGCGAGCAATCGGAGTGCAAAATTCACGGCGTCGCGCTTCGTCGACAACCGGTACCTCTTCATGACGTACTGGCATGCTGCTTCATCCACGTCGATGTTTGTGCGAGCCATACACCAACGATACACCTCATGGTGCCGATAGAGGAGGCCGGTTCCGCCGAGCCGACGATCCGAAATGTTCTGGAGTGCTCAGGTGGAAAGGCGCGTCAGCACGAGTTCGTCGAGGCGGGCGATCTGCTGTCGCTTGAGATCGGCGGCATCGCTTGGGTTCCCGTATCGGAACTCGTACCCGTGCTTGCGCCCGGCTCCGATGCCGGACCGAATGGTCGCCCGCATGATGGCTTCGAGGTCGCTCGGTTCGGTCGGCACGTACACCTCGGGGCAGACCCGGACACCAGCGTCGATCGGGAGGATCTCCCCCGCCGGGGTGATCGACGGGCAGTCGAGGAAGATCCCCGCCACGGCGTTGCGATGCGTCAGCGCTGAGCCGCGGTTCTGCTCGACGATGATGCGCTCAGTGCCCGGACTCGCTGCACCAACGACGAGTGCCTTGGAGAAGCGATCCACGTCTCGGAGGCTGGCTTGTGCTCCCGAGGGGGCCAGGATCACGATCTGGCCACCTCGAGTCGTGGTTTCAATGAGGTGCGCTGTCGTGCGCTGGTTCATCGCCGACACCGTGGATGCCCCGAGTTCTCTGCGAGCGTGCCGACCCGATCCATTGCTCGAGATCGTGGTCACGACGTCGCACATGGGCAGGAGGAGCCCTTCGAGCAGGGGGACTCCGGTGACGAGCCGGAACGCATCGTGGTCGAGCATCGACAGCACTCGATTGAGCACGATGCACTGATCGCGAGCAGGATCATCAGGGGCGGCGAAGGGATTGTCCTTCGGGAGATCCGCGCGAATCTGGAGCGACTTGAGTGCCACGAATCCGAGGTCGTGGAACTGGACGTGTGGGGTGATGATGAAGAGGTTGCCGCGCCGGCGCTCCATGAAGTCGCACAGCCCGGGATCGGTGTAGAGCGCCGTCATCTGCTCGCCGAGACGATCCCAGGCATCTTCGGAGATGAAGAGCTTCACGAGGAGGTCGAGCAGCGTCGCCCGCAGGGACGTGATCTTGTCTGCCCGCTCGGCGGGCTTGGTGAAGACCACCTTCAGCGGGTTGAAGAGATCGAGGCCCCACGGATCGTCATCTCGAGACCTGACGGAGAACGCGTCGAGCCACGTTCCTTGGTGCGCCTGAATGTCGAGTGCCTTGTAGACGTCATCGGAGGAGAACTCCGGCGTCCGGTTCCACGGTCGATCAGCCATGTTGCCCCCTTCTCAGATCGCCATCGTAGAACGATGCAATCCTCGCGTGCAGGCTCAGGGTGCCACGGTGAAGCGCAGCGGGAGGTGCGACGGACCCCAGATGCCGAAGGTGGAGGGCTTCCAGGTCACCGGACCGTCGAGGGAAACCGTCTCGAAGGTTGCCGCCAGCACGGTGAGCGCTTCTTGGAGTTCGGCACGAGCGAGTGCGGCACCGAGGCAGTGGTGGATCCCGGAACCGAACGTCAGGTGCTGGCTCTGCCGTTCCGCTGTGATGTCGAAGTCGCCGGGGTGCTCGAAACGATTGGGGTTGCGATTGGCCCCTGCGAGGTGCACGGAGACGATGGTGCCCTGCGGGAACACCACGTCGTTGAAGACCAGGTCTTCGGAGGCGTAGCGAACGGTCGATCGCACGGCACCGAGGTAGCGGATGGACTCTTCGACCGCTCGCCCAGCGAGGGCCGGATTGGCTCGGAGAATGGCCCACTGCTCGGGATTCTCAGCGAAGAGCGCCATGGCGCAGCCCAGCTGGTTCCTCGTGGTGTCGGTTCCCGCCATCAAGATGGCTTCAGCGAGCATGCAGAGCTCTTCGGTCGACAGGCGGTCACCATCTTCTTCGGCAGCGATCATGGCGGACAGGAGATCGTCCTTGGGATCTGCACGACGAACGGCGACGAGGTCAGCGATGTAGGTCGCCAGCGCCTCGCCGGCTGCGTTGATGGCGGGGAGATCCTCTGCCAGGTTCTGGTTGAAGACCTTGAAGATGTCGGTCGCCCATTCGCTGAACTGCGCCCAGTCGCTCGCCGGAGCACCGAGGACTTCGCAGATGATCGGGATGGGATAGGGCTCGCAGACATCGGCGACGAGCTCGAGGCGACCCGCCCCGAGGTGGGGCGCGATGAGGTCGGTGATGAGCGAACGCATCATCGGACGATGGGAGTCGACCGCTCCCGGGGTGAACGCCGGGCTCACGAGCCGGCGGAGCCGGGTGTGGGCGTCGCCCTCCATGGAGAGGATGGACTCACGTCGAGGAGGACCAGCCACCGGTGAATTGGGATCGATGCCGTTCAGTTCTCGGATGAGGCGAATGCCGTTGAAGAACCGGCGCTCACGCAGGGCGGAGACCGCTTCGTCGTAGGAGAGGATGGCGTAGCCGAGCTCGCTCTTGGCAATCCAGGTCTCCTCTGCCAGTGCCGTGGCGACCGCCACCGCTTCTGCGCGCGGGAGCCCGATGATGTCGAGGGTCGGGAGTTCTAGGTCAGAGACGAGTGTGGGCACGGTGCACCTCCACCGATGACCGTAGTTCGTAGCGCCCGCCCGCAGGAATGGCCGAGGGCTCGGGAGTAAGGTAGGCCGTCATCCAAACCGGCCGTGCGCCGATGAACCCAAGTGGAGCAACCGTGAAGATCGATGCCGTCATTGAGATCCCCCGTGGCAGTCAGAACAAGTACGAGTACGACCACGAGTTCCACGCCATTCGCCTCGACCGCCACATGATCGTCTCCATGGGCTACCCGGCCGAGTACGGCTTCATCCCCGACACCTTGGGCGGCGACGGTGACCCCCTCGACGTCCTCGTCCTCACCGAGTACCCAACCTTCCCCGGATGCGTCATCGAGGTGAAGCTCCTCGGTGTGTGTGAGATGGAGGACGAGAGCGGCCAGGACGCCAAGCTGATCGCCGTGCCGACCTACGACAAGCAGTGGAAGGACGTCGACGACATCGACGGCATCTCGAAAACCCACCTCGACCGGATCCAGCACTTCTTCACCGTCTACAAGGACCTGGACGAGGGCAAGTGGGTCAAGGTGACCGGCTGGAAGGGTCGCCAAGCCGCTGAAGCCGAACTCGAATCCTCCATTGCTCGCTTCAAGGAGAACGCCTGATGGCGCTGCAGGCCGGTCCGATTGCCGATGGCGACGTCTCAGCATCAGTCGACGGAGCAATTGGCACGATCTGGTTGAACCGACCCGCCAAGCGCAACGCGGTCTCGCTCGAGAGCTGGGCGGGGATCCCTTCGCTCGTGCACCAACTCGAAGATGACCCGGCCGTCAAGGTCATCCTCTTCCGTGGGGTCGGCGACCACTTCTGCGGCGGCGCCGACATCGCCACCATTGGCGCACAGCTCACCGACGGTGATGGTCCGGACTCCTACCGCCAGATCAACAAGGTGGCCGAAGAGACCATCGCGGCTGCAACCAAGCCCACCATTGCCATGCTGAAGGGGTACTGCGTCGGTGGTGGGTGCCAAATCTCACTGGCCTGTGATCTCCGTATCGCCGACACCACCGTGAAGATGGGGATCACCGTTGCCAAGTTGGGCTTCAGCTACCCCGGCTTCGCCTTGGAACGGTGCGCTCGCCTCATTGGAGCGTCGAAGACCCGCTACATCTTGTACTCGGGCGACATCATCGATGCCGACCTCGTCGCGCAGTGGGGCATGGCGGACTTCATCGTCAATCCCGAGGATCTCGAGGCCAAGGTTGAAGCCGTTGCCACCATGATCGCATCGCGCTCAGCGCTGACGATTCGCGCCACGAAGGAGCAACTCGCGTCCTTCGATGCGTCGAGCACCATCGCCGACGACGTCACGGCCTACTGGGAGCACGAAGCCAAGATTGGCCCCGACATCACCGAGGGCGTCGACGCGTTCGTCAACAAGCGCATACCGGCATTCACCTGGACGGGGCCGACCACGCCTCGCTGAGTTCAGGCGGTGAGTTCCTTACTCCGGCGCGCTGCGGCGTAGGGCAACCAGGTTCCGCTGTCGAAGTCGTAGAGCTTGCAGATCTTGGTGTTGCTCCGGAAGTCACGGAAGCGCAACTTCTCGTCGTGGACGACGTCGGGGAAGTGCTCCTCGATGGCCTTGGCCGCCATAGGCAGGTTGTACATCGGGATGCGAAGGTCGACGTGGTGGGGCGTGTGCACCATGATCCAGTGGAAGAAGAAGTCGAGTCCCTTCGGCACCCGGAGCACCGTCGTTCCCTCCATCTGACCACGGAACTTGGTCCACTCAGCTCGCTTCCACCACCGAATGGTCGGCTGTACGTGGTGCACGTGGACGACAGAACCAATCATCACGCAGAACGCCAGGAACGGCAGGATCTCCACCCGAGTGATCATCCAGGCGATACCGAAGAGCGAGTCACCTCGTGCGAACGCGATGAGCGCGAGACCGACGGCGAATGCTCCCGCCCATCCGAGTACCACCGCTCGGTCACGGTTGATCGCCCTGACCCACCGTGCCGGGAACGGACCGGTGATCATCTTGTTGAGCCACACCTCGCGGAAGTAGTAGGCGCCTGCGCCGAACCACGACCACTCGAAGCGGTGCCGCATCCGCTTGACGAACCCCATGGCTCGGTAGTCCTCAACGGTGTAGGGGTGCCAGACGAAGTCGTAGCCTTGGCGCACCGTGTAGGGGTGGTGCACTCGGTTGTGACCGAGCACCCAGCCTTCGTAGACGTGCATGCTCGGCAACATGGCGAGGTGGCCAACGATGGAGTTGGTCCGCTTGGACTTGAAGAGGGCGCCGTGGGCGGCGTCGTGGCCAACCACGAAGAGTGCGGTCGTGATGAGCGCCATGACGACTTCGAGTCCCGCCACTACGAACACATTGGAGACGAGGATCAACGCCGTCACGACGGCGAGGTACATCGCCACATCTCGCAGGAAGTACGCCATGCCCTTCCAGGTGGGATTCTCGTACGCAGCGGCGGGAATGATGTCGATGACGGGCTTCAGTGAACCGGCCTGCTGGGGTCGACCTTCGCTTCGTTCTTCGAGTTCAAGATCTGCCACGAAACACCCTTCGATCGTCCCCTTGACCATACCCCGCGTGGAGCGGCATTCCTCCGCGGTGCAACTGCGGGTGAGGGGTCCTCAGGTAGCGTGATTCCATGGATGCACAGCATGCGCGTCGTCATAGCAAGTCGGTGTACATCAGGCGACGAATCGGCGTTTCCATCGTCGCACTGGTGATCATCCTCGGCATCAGCGTCGCCACTGCCGATTTCGTGCGCGCCAGTTCTTCGACGACGAGCACCACCACGACCACGACCGTTCCTCCAACGACCACCACCACGGTGAGCGCCACGCCGCTCGCTCAGATCCCTCCGGGCCCACGCATCGCCCAGCGGCGTCTCAAGTTGATTGGGCAGTACTACTCGAACTCCATTACCCCGAAGTCGGTCAACGCATCGGGAACCGGGTACGTCTACGCCCAGAACATGGTCTACCGAAAGACAGTCTCGGTCTTCAACGCCCACACCGGCCGACTGGTCAAGACCATCTCCTCGGCGGTGGACCTCTCGAAGTTCGGCTACCCAGCGCTCAAGGGAACGGTCCTCGGCGCACCCGTTGAGGGTGCATTCAGCCCCGACGGCAAGTACTACTGGATCACCAACTACTCCATGTACGGGCCGAATATGGGGCCTGAAGGCCTCGACACCTGCACGCCGAGCAGCGCCCGAGCTGCGGGCGACACGCCGGACTACGCCTACCGGATCGACACCGCCACGTGGAAGATCGACCGAGTGGTCCGAGTGGGTCTCGTTCCGAAGTTCGTGGCCACCTCTCCCGATGGGAAGTGGGTGCTCGTCACCAACTGGTGCTCGTGGGACCTCAACCTCATCTCCACCGCAACCAACCGAGTGGTCACGACCATTCCCATGCCTGCGACACCTCGTGGCATCGCCGTCGATCCCCAGTCCCACTTCGCCTACATCGCCATCATGGGTGGAGAGGACCTCGTCAAGGTTGACCTCCACACCGGTCGGATCGTGGGAACGATCTACTGCGGGCTCAATCCTCGGACCGTGGTCCTCAGTCCCGACGGGAAGTCCGCCTACGTATCCCTCAACGCACCGGGTGAGGTGACCAAGGTTGACCTCGCCACCGGGCGACTGGTCGGCAGCGTCCACACGGGAACCGAGTGTCGTTCGCTCGTGATCTCCACGGACGGATCCGCCCTCTTCGTCGTGAACTACGGCTCTGCGACGATGACCATGATCCGCGCCCGCAACTTGGCGATCATCGAGACGGTCAACGTCCCATCCGATCCCATCGGGATTACCTTCGATCCCTCGACGGCTCAGGTGTGGGTGTCGAGCTACTCCGGCTACATCACCCGATTCGCGCTGCGCTAGTTCGAAGCGCAGCGTCCCCGCTCCGTTCCGCCCAGAGCTGCGGCTCGTCGCTGCACTCCACCGGGGCATCACCATCCCCGAAAAAGTCAAACGCGCTCTCTAGAGTCGAACTCGTCATCCACGGGCGCTACGCCCACTGAGGGGGAATCACCATGGCCGTAAATGCAACGGCATCGAAGAAATTGGCGGCGGAGCTCTTCGGCACGGCAGTGCTCGTGTACTTCGCCTGCGGCGTCGCAACCTTGACGTTCGGCAAGTTCCACCACCCGCTCCCCATCCTCGGAACGGGCATGTCCGCTTCGGCTGGCATCGTGGCCACCTCGCTGGCCTTCGGCCTCGTCCTCATGGGGCTCATCTACGCCATCGGGTCAATCTCGGGCTGCCACGTCAACCCTGCGGTGACCATTGGCGCCCTGATCGCCAAGCGCATCACCTTGACCGACGCCATTGGCTACTGGATCGCACAGTTCATCGGCGGCATCGTCGGCGCTGGCCTGTTGTGGTTCACCTTCAAGCAGTCGCCGAACTACATCCGCACGACCACTGGACTCGGCGCCGACGGTTACGGCGTGCACTCCATGATCCACATCTCGGCTGGCGGGGCGTTCTTGGCAGAGGTGATCATGACGGCCATCTTCGTGTTCGTGATCCTGGCCGCTACCGGGAAGGCGGGGGCTGGCCTCGTCACGGGACTCGTCATTGGATTGACCCTCACCCTCGTCCACCTCTTCGGCATCTCCGTCGACGGCACATCGGTGAATCCGGCCCGTTCCTTCGGACCTGCGCTCCTGCTCGGCGGCGACGCCCTGAAGCAGGTCTGGGTGTTCATCGTGGCCCCACTCGTCGGTGGCGCATTGGCGGCGGTCACCTACCGGTTCCTCCACGGCACCAACGACTGATCGCACGAGCGTTCGCCGCAACGACCCCACGGGCACTGCCCGTGGGGTCGTTTGCTGTTCGGCGGTATCGTCCACGCTCCTGCAGCACCGCGTGAGTGGCGGTGCGAGACTGAGGGCATGACTGCTCCGCACCGCTACGGCATCACCATCCCCTTCGATGGCGTCCCGCTGGCCGACCACGAACCGTGGTTCCACCAGCTCGTCGAGCTCGGCTACAGCGATGTCTGGTCAGCTGAAGTCGACGGCGTCGATGGATTTACCCCGCTCGCACTCGCTGCGGCCTGGGAGCCACGACTGAACCTCGGCGTCGCCATCGTTCCCGCCTTCACCCGCGGTCCTGCGCTCCTCGCCCAACAGATCGCTGGCATCGCAGAAGCCGCACCGGGTCGCTTCACCTTCGGCCTCGGAGCGTCCTCGCAGGTCATCGTCGAGCGATGGAACGGCATCTCCTTCAACGATCCCTACCAGCGGGTGAAGGACACCTTGACGTTCCTCAGGGCCGCGCTGAGTGGCGAGAAGGTGGACATGGAGTGCCCGTCGTTCACCGTTCGAGGGTTCAAATTGGCCCGACCCATCCCAGAGGTCCCGAAGATCTACCTCGCAGCGCTGCGCCCAGGAATGCTCCGACTCGCTGCAAACTACGCCGATGGCGCCATCCTCAACTGGCTCTCGGCCGAAGACGTCAGGACGGTCGTGGACGTCGTTGGGGAACAGACGCCGCTCACGGCCCGGATCTTCGTGCTCCCAACGGAGGATCGCGACCTCGCCCGGATGGTCGGGCGGCGCATGATCACCGCGTACTTGAACGTCGAGGCCTACGCCCAGTTCCACCGGTGGCTCGGTCGGGGACCGGCGCTCGAACCCATGTGGGAGGCCTGGGCTGCAGGAGATCGCAAGAAGGCCCTCGAGGTGATCCCCGACGAGGTCGTCGACGCGCTGATCGTGCACGGCTCCTTCGCTGAATGTCGGGCGCACATCGCCCGCTACGTCGCCAACGGCATCTCGGTGCCGAACCTCGCGGTCATCCCCTTCGGCGTCGACCTCGCCGAAGCCGTCGCCGCCCTGGCTCCCGCTGCTCGCTGACGTGGCCACCTTCTCGCTCGCGTTCACCACGTCGAAGTCACCCGAGGAAGCGTTCGCCTTCTTGGCCGATATGACCAACGCCGTGCAGTGGGACCCGAGCATCGTCGCCGTTGTCCGCCACGACGATGGCGACCTCGGCGTCGGGAGCAGCTTCGAGGTAACGCTCGGCTTCCTCGCCACGAAGAAGACCCTCGTCTACGCCGTGACCGAGTACGAACCACCAACTCGCGTCGTCCTCCGGGCGGAGACCTCACTGCTGCTCTCCGAAGATACGATCTCCATCACTCCCCACGATGAAGGATCAGAGATCACCTATCGAGCCAACTTGGCCGGAAAGGGTGTCCTCGGCATCGTCGATCCCCTCCTCCACCTCGTCATCGACGCGTTCGGGAAGGGTGCTGCCAAGGGCCTCCTCGAGAAGATGGTGCCGTCGTGAGTTCGAGAATCGCTCGAGTCATCGATCGGGCCCTCGAAGCCAGCATTGTGGGCTCCTTCACCAACATTGGCTCGAGCGTGCGGTCCCACCTCGACCACTGGGAGAACCCAGCATCTCTCGAAGGGCGAATCGTGGTCCTCACCGGTGCCACCTCAGGCATCGGTCGTGCTGCGGCGACCATGCTCGTCAACCTCGGCGCAGAGCTCCACATCGTGGGTCGCAGTGCGGACAAGGTGCACTCCACGGTGGACGCACTCAATGGACTCGGTCACCACGAGGTCACGGGCCACCTCGCCGATCTCGCCCTCCTGCACGACACTGCACGCTTGGAGCAAACCTTGCACGAGACGCTGCCTCGGATCGACGTCCTCATCCACAACGCTGGCGCCCTCCTCACCGACTTCACCGCGACCACCGAGGGCATCGAGACAACGGTGGTCGTGCACCTGCTCAGCCCAATCCTCCTCACCGAGCGCCTCATGGACTGCCTCAGTGCATCGTCCGTTGGTCGAGTGATCGTCATGACCTCAGGAGGGATGTACACCGAGCGGTTCGACGTCGAACGCCTCGAGATGACACCCAGCTCCTACCGCGGGACCGTGGCCTACGCACGAGCCAAGCGAGCACAAACCGTCTGGGTGACTGGAGCCAACGCTCGGTTCGGCGACCGAGTGGCGTTCCACCTCGTCCACCCCGGTTGGACGAACACTCCCGGCGTTGACGCTGCACTTCCCGGATTCGCCACCGTGACTCGCCCATTCCTCCGCTCGCCGGCCGCAGGCGCCGCTGATCTCGTGTGGTTGGCGTCCACACCGCCGCAGGTGCCCGCTGGCGGTCAACTCTGGCTCGATCGACAGCCCCGCCCGCTCCACCGCTTGCAGCGCACGCGTCTCAGCACCCCCGAGGAGGCCTCGTCCTACGACGATCTCATGGCCTTCGCCCACACCCGCATCGCGACCGCACTTCGAGATCCGTCCTGACGCTTCCGTGCGGTCGGTGCTAGGAACAAGAGCATGGACTTTCGCACTGCTGATGTCAGAGAACTCGCCGCGAGCGTCGCCAGTGGCGAGCGATCTGCACAAGAACTCGTCGCCCACGCGCTCGAACGCATCGACCACCTGAACGGAACCGTCAACGCCTTCGTTGCCGTGGCAGCTGAACGAGCGATGGCCGACGCAACGGCACTCGATGCTCGGGTGCACGCCGGGCTGCCCGTCGGGCCACTGGCCGGCATTCCTGTTGGGGTGAAGGATCTCGAAGACGCAGCGGGTTTCGTCACCACCAACGGCGCTGCCATCTACCGAGACGCTCCCCCTGCAGCAGCAGATTCCGCTCTCGTCGCCCGCCTCCGGGCCGCTGGGTGCATCGTGGTCGGCAAGACCAACACCCCAGAGTTCGGATGGACGGCGAAGACCGACAACACCCTCTTCGGTACAACCACGAACCCCTGGAACCTCGAGCACACACCAGCTGGGTCCTCGGGCGGGAGCGCTGCTGCAGTGGCTGCAGGCATGGTTCCCCTGGCCACAGCATCCGATGGCGGTGGCTCAATCCGCATTCCCGCATCGGCCTGCGGCCTCGTGGGGTTCAAGCCGTCCTATGGGCGCATTCCCACCCCAGAAGGTGCACCAGGGTGGCTCGACCTCTCGGCCAAGGGCGTCCTCGGTCGCCACGTCGGTGACGTCGTCACTGCGCTCAACGTTGCCGTTGGGCCAGACCCGAGTGATTCGACCAGCCTCCCGCTCCCCCTCCGCCCCCTCGGCGAGCGCCTCGGCCGTCCCCTCAAGGTGCTGTGGTCAGAGAACCTCGGCTACGGCACGACCGATGCCGAGGTCCTCGCAGCGTGTCGGCGTGCCCTCGATGCCCTCGACGGTGCAGGTGTGCAGATCGTGGAGGCCACGAGTGCGTTCACTGATCCGTTCGACCCCTGGCTCACGATCGTCGGGGCCTGCCTCGAGCGGAGTTTCGCTCCGTTCCTCGAGACGGAGGACTACCTCGGCGTCGATGCCATCTTGCAGATGATCGTCGCCGGCGGTGGCGCGGTCAGCGGTCGGACACTCCTCCATGCCCTCGACGCAAGAGCCGCGCTCACCCACGAACTCGCCACAGCACTCCGAGATGTCGACGTCCTGCTCTGCCCGACGACCGCTGGGGTCGCCCCGCGACTCGATCTCGGCGGACTCGGCGTCGTCAACGGCGAGGAGACCATCAACTGGGTGCAGTACACCTACGGCTTCAACATGACGAGATCACCAGCAGCGTCGATGCCGATTGGGTGCTCGGCTCTCGGTGTCCCCGTGGGGATCCAGGCGGTTGGCAACTGGCTCGACGATGATCTGGTGCTCGAAGCCTGCGCGGTCATCGAGCAGGCGGTCCCCTTCACCGAGGTCGCTCCGTGCTGAGCCGCCCGGTCCATCCTCGCGGCCATGAACTCACTGCGGCTACGACCTACCTCGGCGACCCCCATCCGCTCTACGCCCAACTCCGGGCCGAGGCGCCGATCTCGTGGGTCGAGGACCCAGGGTTTTGGGCCGTCACCACCCACGCTGGCGTCACCCGGGTCTCACTCCACCCAGAGGAGTTCTGCTCAGCACGAGGGATTCTGGTCGAAGAAATCGGACGGCACTACGACTTCCCGCCAACGATGATGCACACCGATGCTCCCGCGCACACCCGCTACCGACGGCTCGTCCAACCGGGCTTCAAGCCGTCGATGGTGAAGTTGCTCCGCGACCAGGTGACCGCAACCGCCACGGCGCTGCTCGACGACCTTTCCGTCGATGAACCAGTCGATCTCGTCAGTGCCTTGTCCGTCCCCTTCCCCCTCCAGGTCATCGCTGCCTTGCTCGGCGCAGACGTGGACGAGTGGGAGACCTTCTTCGAGTGGTCCGAGGTGTCGATCCCTGGCGCGTCAGATCTCCCAGCTGAGGTCCAGCAGGCCAAGCAGCTCGAGATGTGGGAGTACCTGAGTGCGCTCGCTGGTGCCCGTCGAGCGCATCCGAGAGATGACCTCGTCTCAGCAATCGCTACCGCCACGATCGACGGTGATCTCCTGAGCGAGGCTGAACTCGCCATGTTCCTCATTCAGTTGCTCGTGGCTGGGAACGAAACGACCCGAAACTTGCTCTCTGGCGGCATCCTCGCCTTGGCCGAGCGCCCCGAGCAGTGGGAGCTCCTCCGGGCGCAGCCGGATCTGCGGCCACGAGCAATTGAGGAGATGCTGCGCTGGACGACACCGGTGACGTCGTTCCTCCGCACGGCGCTGACGACGACCCAGCTCGGCGACACCACGATTGGCGAAGGCGACCCCGTGCTCATGGTCTACGCGTCAGCGAACCTCGACGAGGCCGCGTTTGGACCAACAGCGAGCTCCTTCGACATCACGCGATCCCCCAATCCCCACGTGTCCTTCGGGGTCGGAAACCACTTCTGCCTCGGCGCTGCGCTCGCTCGAATGGAGGCTGACGTCATCCTCGAGGGACTCAGTCACAAAGCGCCGAGGCTCTCGGTCGCCGGAACCATCGAACGGTCGCCATCGACCATCATCAACGGCATCCGGCGCGCCGAGTTGCAGCTCGGATCCGCCTGAGACCTAGCCCTCGAAGGATTCGAGCAGCGCAGCGAACTTCTCTCGTGCCGCACGCTCGCGGGACGGGATGTGCTCGGTTGGCGTGGTCGTCGCGGTGTAGTCCTTGAGGACTCGGCGAGCGACCGTTTGGCGGTGGACCTCGTCAGGTCCGTCGTAGATGCGAGCAGCACGAGCAGCGCGGTACATGGCCTCGAGCGGCATGTCGGCTGAGTACCCGAGCGAACCGTGCACCTGCAAGGCGCGGTCGATCACGTTGTAGAGCACCGTCGCCCCGTAGTACTTGATCATGGCGATCTCGTCACGAGCAGCCGATGCACCCACTTGGTCCATCTTCCACGCGGCGTGCAAGGTCATGAGGCGAGCCGCATGCATCTCAGCCTTTGAATCAGCGATCCAGTTCTGAATCGTCTGCTTCTCGGCCAGCAGGGAGCCGTGGGTGTAGCGCGAGACAGCACGCTCGCACATCATGTCGAAGGCACGCTTGGATTGACCGAGCCACCGCATGCAGTGGTGGATTCTTCCGGGCCCGAGACGAGCTTGGGCCAAGAGGAAGCCATCGCCTTCACGACCAATCAGGTTCGCAGCCGGCACGCGAACCTCTTCGTAGAGGATCTCAGCGTGGTTGCCGAACTTGCCGTAGTCGACCACGGGGTCATCCATGGAGGCGACGTCACGGAGGATCGTCACGCCAGGAGTCGTGACGGGGACGATGATCATCGAGGAGCCCTGGTAGGGGTGGACGTCGGGGTTGGTGACGGCCATGACGATCAAGATGTTGGCCACCGATCCGTTGGTCGTGTACCACTTGCGACCGTTGATGACCCACTCCTCGCCATCACGCACAGCGGTCGTCTGGAGCAGGGTCGGGTCCGATCCTGCGGTGTGGGGCTCGGTCATCGAGAATCCCGAACGGAGTCGGCCTTCGAGGAGCGGCGTCAACCACGGCTCCCAGTGATCGGTGCGGCCCGACATCTTCATTCCGACTGCGATGATCTCCGCGTTTCCTGAATCGGGAGCGTTGTTGCCGAATACCACGGGGCCGAGCGGGGTCTGTCCCAAGATCTCGTGCATGAGCCCCAACTTCAGTTGACCGAATCCCTGACCACCGAGTTCTGGGTCGAGGTGGGCTGCCCAGAGCCCGCGACGCTTCACCTCTTCTTGGAGCGGTTTGATGGCCACCAGGATCTGGTCGTAGGTGAGACCGAGGGTCTCGAGGGGGAAGACCTCGTCGCGGACAAAGCCGCGCATCCACTCGAGTTGTGCTTCGAATTCAGGTTCCGTCGTGAAGTCCCACGCCATGGTTGCTCCTCTCGTTGCCTCCAACCTAGGCCAGCATCGAGGCGCCAGTGTGAAGCCGCTCTGGTCCAAACGAACGACGCACCGTCAGGCATCTCGGCGCCGGCTCCTAGGCTGAGGCGCAAGAAAAGGAGCACGCAATGGAGACGTTCGGCGTCGTTGACACCATGTTCGCCCGGTACGACATGGGTGGAGCTGCACTGGCAGAGCTCGAGTCGTGCCCGGGATACGGCGAGACCTTCACCGTGATCCGTCAAACCGTGCCAGGGTTCAAGGACCTCGCCGTGGCGGCCAAGAACCTCATCGAGCGCGATGGGTGCTCCATCGTCGTGGCCCTCGGTATGCCAGGCAAGGCGGACGTGGACAAGGTCTGCGCGCACGAAGCCAGTCAGGGCATCATGCAAGCCCAGCTCATGACCTCCACGCCGATTCTCGAAGTCTTCGTCCACGAAGACGAGGCTGACGATCCCGCAACGTTGGCCATGGTGTTCGAGAACCGCAGCCGCGACCACGCGCGCAACGCCTACTGGATGCGTTTTGCTCCCGACGAGCTCATCAAACGGGCCGGCCAGGGCATTCGGCAGGGATTCGGCCACGCGGGACCACTCCCACTTCCCTAGACCACGGCATCGCCACCTTCGCGACCGCTCGACGACGGCACCCGTCCTTGGCGTCGATCCCCCCAACCCACGCCGACCCAGCGCTCGATTCCCTCACGCTCTCCGAGCGCTGCCTCGCTGAAGGGAGTCCCTCTCGGTTTGCATGTACCACTCGCAACACCCCTACAATGCACTCATGAAGCGAGTCATCCTTGCATGTGCGCTCGCACTCACACTCCTGCGTGCGAGTGCCCCTTCCGCTAGTGCGGCCACCCCACCAGCCACACTCAGCCAAGTCGAGGCGCTCGTTGCGGCGTCGACCTCAATCACCTCGATCCCCGCGGCACTGAGCCCACCAGTTGCCGCGATCGGCAACGATGTGCCCGGAGCAGTTCTCCCCGGAGCGGGATCCTGCGTCTACGCATCTCGGCCCTGCGTCTTCGGCCTGACGACAGCGAAGTCAACGATCGTGCTCCTCGGAGACTCGCATGCGCTCATGTGGTCACCAGCCGTTGACCTCGCGGCGCGTGCGCTCAAGGTCCGTCTCTTGTTCATGTGGCTCCCGAGTTGCCCCCAGGTGGCCACGCCGCTCGGAAGTCCCTGCACGAAGTGGAAGACCAGCGCCTACGCCGAGGTCAAGAAGGTTCACCCCTTGGCAGTGGTTCTGGCGGAACGAACGACCGGGAATGAATCGTCGGACACCGATGCGCAGTGGGCATCGAGTCTGGAGTACCTCTTCAAGTACCTCACCACGTTGACGTCGAAGGTCATCATGATCGGCGACACGCCCGAACTTCCCATGGACCCCGGGCCATGCCTCGCCCGCTTCGCGACCTCGGTTCAAACGTGTGCGGGAAGCACGGTGACGCCGTCAGGTGCTGCGACGACGCACGCTCCAGCTGAGGCCACCGCTTCGTCCGCCGTTCCCCGAGTGTCGTTCATTGATCCGACGCCGTGGCTCTGTGCGACAACATGCTCGCCGATCATCGGCACGATGGTCGCCTACTACGACCGCTCGCACCTGTCTGGCTCTTACGCCGCATACCTCGGAGGCGTGATGACGCACGCACTCTCGGTGCCGCTCTTTGGTCGCTGAGGGCGCCAGCAGCGGGACGCCGTTCAACCCTCACGCGGGAGCCCGAGGATGCGCTCTCCAATGATGTTGCGTTGCACGGCCTTGGTCCCTCCACCAATGGTGAGGGCTTGGGCGTAGAGGAACCCATGTGACCAGCCGAGTGCATCCGAGGATTGGGTGGCCTGGGGCCCCATGCCGCGAATCTGTCCGGCCATCCCAGCGAGGTCGATGGCGAGCTCCATGACGTGCTGGCCGTGCTCATCAGCCAACGCCTTGCGAATCGAGGCCTCTGGTCCGAGGCGGTGGCCCGCCAGCACTGAACTCACGAGTCGGTACCTGAGCATCGAGAGCACTTCGGCTTCGATCACAACGTCGACCACCCTGCGACGGAGCGCTGGACTGAGCGGGCGAGGATCGCCCTTCACGAGCTCGACGAGATCGTCCACGGTCGGCCCACGGCCCCAGAGCGCACCTTCACCTGAGAGCGAGACCCGCTCGTTCATGAGCGTGACCTTGGCCAAATTCCAGCCGTGGTTGAGCTCGCCGACGAGGCAATCCGCTGGAATCCTGACCTCATCGAAGAACACCTCGTTGAACGCGTGGTCTCCCGTCATGTCGACGAGTGGTCGGAGGGTGATGCCGGGCAGGTCCATTGGGCAGACGAAGTAGGAGATGCCGTGGTGCTGCTGCGCCGATGGATCGGTCCGGGCCAGCAAGATCCCGTAGCGAGCGATGTGGCCGTAGCTCGTCCAGATTTTCGAGCCGTTGACGACGAACTCCTCGCCGTCACGAACGGCGGTCGTCGAGAGAGCAGCGAGGTCCGAACCCGCACTCGGCTCGCTGAACAACTGGCACCAGAAGTCCTCACCCGAGAGCAGACGCGGGAGGTAGCGGGCTTGCTGCTCCTCGCTCCCACCTGCGAGCAGCGTCGGGCCTGCCCACCCAATTCCAATGGGGTTGACCGGTCGCTTGATCCCTCGGGCCTTCAGTTCATCGTCGATGACGAGCTGGGTGAGGGGATCGGCGCTGAGGCCCCAGGGTTCTGGCCAGTGCGGCACGACGTAGCCAGCTTCAGCCAGTTCCGCACCGCTTGGGCTCGGGTGCGCCTCGAGGAATGCGGCGAGCGCCACGCGAGCAGGATGATCAGAGCCGGGCAGGTGGAGGTCCACGCGCCTAGCCTACGCAGAGGTCGCACGACCACGGAGGGGACACTGTGACGGACTGGAACTACGCCGATATCTTCGACACCGTGGTGGCGGCGCAACCCGACCACGCAGCGATACGCCACGGGGATCGATCGGTCTCGTGGGCTGAATTCGACGATGCCGCCCGAGGGTTCGGCCAGTGGATTCTGTACGCCGGCGTTGCACAGCAAGACAAGGTGGCGGTGTACCTCTACAACTCGCCTGAGTACCTCATCGCCGTTGCTGGGGCGTTCCGGGTGGGTTGTGTCCCGGTCAACACCAACTACCGCTACGGCACTGATGAGTTGACCTACCTCTGGAACAACGCAGATGCCACCGTGGTGGTGTTCCACGGCACCTTCACGAGCACGGTCGACGCGGTGCGTGCGGCAACACCACAGGTGAAGGCGTTCATCTTCGTCGACGACGGCACGGCGGCGTGCCCCGAGTGGGCGACGCCCTTCTCTGAGGTCGTGATGAGCCCAGGACCAGGTACCGCATCGTGGGGCCGCTCCCCCGATGACCTCCTCATGCTCTACACCGGAGGCACCACCGGCATGCCCAAGGGCGTCATGTGGCGTCAAGATGACCTCTTCGGGCGCCTGAATCCGGCAGGTTTTCGCCGATACGTTCCCGACGATGGCCTCGAAGGCATCGCTCGAGATCTTGGCGAGAAGGGCCCTGGCGTCACCCTCCTCCCAGCCTGCCCGCTCATGCACGGCACTGGCCTGTTCACTGCGCTCGAGACGCTGGCTGAAGGGGGGACTGTTTCACTCCTGCCATCTCGGTCCTACGACCCAATGGAGTTGGCGGAAACGATTGCACGCGACCAGGTGAACGTCGCCGTCATCGTCGGCGACCCCTTCGCCCGTCCACTGCTTGCCACGCTGCGGAGCGCCGCCGAGGCTCCGGCGATCTCGAGCCTCATCGCGATCATGTCCTCTGGGGCAATGTGGTCCGAGGAGATCAAGCAGGGTCTCTTAGACATCCACCCCGACATGGTGCTCATCGACGCCTTCAGTTCCTCCGAAGCGCTCGGCATGGGGAGTTCAGTGTCGAGCGCCAAGGGAACCCGGGCAACGGCGTCGTTCACCCTCGGTCCATCGGTCATCGTGCTCGGCGAGGACGGTCGACCAGTCACGCCGGGAAGCGGGGTCATTGGTGTGATCGGCGTCGGTGGACGCAATCCGCTCGGCTACTACAAAGATCCCGTGAAATCAGCGGCGACGTTCAAAGAGATCGACGGCGTCCGCTACTCCATCCCTGGGGACTTCGCCACCGTGGATGCCGATGGCTCCATCCACCTGCTCGGTCGAGGCAGCCAGTGCATCAACACCGCCGGTGAGAAGGTGTTCCCCGAAGAGGTCGAAGAAGCGCTCAAGACCCACGACGCCGTCGCCGATGCCTGCGTCGTTGGCATTCCCGACGAGCGCTTCGGCGAGCGAGTCGTGGCTGCGGTCGAGCTCCACCCCGGCACCGCAGCAACCGAAGAGGAACTCATCGCCACCGTCAAGGCTGCCCTCGCGTCGTACAAGGCACCTCGGCAACTGCGTTTCGTCGCAACCATTGGCAGGAGTCCCTCAGGGAAGATGGACTACGGACGCCACAAGCGGGAAGCGGTCGAGTACTTCACGACCGCCTGAACGTCGGGGACACGCACTTTCCAAGTGGCTGACGACGAGCAGCCGCTGGTCGGCATTCGCTGGGATGCAGCGCCCGTCGCGGATGCACCGTTCTAGGTGGCGCATCGCGTCCGCTAAACGGAGTTTCGAGGCGCTCCAGAAACCGGGAGAAGGGTTGCTCGGTGCTCTATTGTGCGCAAATGGACTTCAACCTCGCTGATCTCTTCGAACAAGCCGTCGACGCTTTCGCCGAGCGAACCGCCCTCGTCGCCGGAGGCAAGCGACGGACCTACGCCGAGCTCGAGGCTCGAGCGAACCAGCTCGGCCACGCGCTCGCTGACCTCGGCATTCAGCCCGGCGACCACATTGGGATCTACGCCTACAACTCCGTCGAGTGGGCAGAGATCCTCTGGGCGGTCTTCAAGATTCGTGCGGTGTGGATCAACATCAACTACCGCTACGTCGACGAAGAGCTCCGTTACCTCTTCGACAACGCCGACCTGAAGGCGCTCTTCGTCGAGCGCTCCTTCGCTGACCGCGTCGAGCGCCTCGCCCCAGAGATGCCGACCCTCGAGCACGTCGTCGTGATTGAAGACGGCACCGACCTCGCTGACCCGACGCCAAGAACGCTCCACTACGAGGACTTCCTCGCCACCGGATCACCACTGCGCGACTTCGGTCCCCGCTCAGGCGACGACCACTACATGGTCTATACCGGAGGCACGACGGGCATGCCCAAGGGCGTGGTCTGGCGCCACCACGACGTCTTCTTCGCCTTCGGCGGAGGCCTCGATCCTGTTGCCAACACCCGCATCACGAACGCCAGCGAGATGATCGCCAAGGGCAGCGGCGACTTCGTCCTCACCCACTTCCCCATCGCTCCACTGATGCACGGCGCCACCCAGTGGTGCCTCATGGGTCAGAGCTTCGTCGGGTCGAAGATCGTGCTCACCGCGAAGTTCGAGCCCGATGAGGTCTGGCGGATCATCGAAGAGGAGAAGGTCTCCAACCTCATGATCACCGGTGACGCCATGGCCAAGCCGCTCATCGAGCACCTCGCCGAAGAGCCCTCGAGGTACGACACCTCGTCACTCTTCGCCCTCTCGTCGTCAGCGGCCATCTTCTCCTCGCCGGTGAAGGACCAATTCTTCGAGGTCCTACCGAACCTGATCATCACCGACGCCATTGGATCCTCAGAGTCCGGCAACAACGGCATGCGCATGTTCACCAAGGGCAACACCAAGATGACGTCGGGCCCGACGGTCTCTCGCCTCGGTGGAACCGTGGTCTTCGACGAGGACATGAACGAGGTCGTCCCGGGATCGGGCGTCGTCGGCAAGATCGCTCGCGCCGGCGACATCCCCCTCATGTACTACAAGGCTCCGGAGAAGACGGCCGAGACCTTCATCACCGTACGCGGCACCCGCTACGCCATGCCTGGCGACTTCGCCACCGTCGAAGAGGACGGCTCCATCACGCTCCTCGGCCGCGGGTCGGTCGTCATCAACTCCGGCGGCGAGAAGATCTTCCCCGAAGAGGTGGAGTCCGCAGTGCGGTCCCATCCGAGCGTGGTGGATGCCATCGTCGTCGGGGCTCCCGATGAGCGATGGGGGCAGACCGTGGCTGCCATCATCCACCCGCGCCCAGGCATGCTGCCGACCCTTGAGGAGATTCAGACCTTTTGTCGAGACCACGTGGCTGGCTACAAGGTCCCCCGCAAACTCTTCGTCGTCGATGCCATCCTCCGCTCCCCCGCCGGCAAGCCGGACTACCGCTGGGCGGGCGAGATCGTTGCGACGGCGATGCCTGCGAACTAGTGCCCATCGATCTCGGAGCGCTCCTTCGGGGTGATGAACTCCGTCGGGGAAGAACCGCCACAGCGGCCGTGCTGACGATGGAGCTCCAGCGAGGAGTCGTCGGCGACTTGGCCACCTTTCCCGCCCTGCGCGACGCCGTTGCCCACCTCGACGTCGCCGCCCACACCGCAGCCCTGTGCCGCCACGGGCGCACACTGGGCTGGCCGATCGTGCACTGCCTCGCAGAGTTCAGAGAAGATTGGGCGGGTTCGGTCGTCAACTCCCCGCTCCACGCAGCGATGGCCCGCATCCCAGGGCACCTCGTGGCAGGGACTCCAGCCACACACCTCATCCCTGAGGTGGCTGCCGAGGCTTCCGACTTCGAGGTACCACGGCTGAGTGGCGTCTCGCCGTTCTGCGGCACCGCGCTCGATCAGACCCTCCGTTCCATGGACGTCACCGTGCTCGTCGTGACTGGAGTCTCGGTGAACCTCGGGGTCCTCGGACTCTGCATCGAGGCGGTGAACCTCGGGTACCAAGTCGTCCTCGCTACCGACGCGGTGGCTGGGACGCCCGCTGACTACGCCGATGCGGTGATTCGAGAAACGCTCAGCCTCGTCTGCACTCTGGCCACCAGCGAGGAGATCATCGCAGCGTCCCCCGCACCGCCGACCGAGTAAGTAGCCTGCCTGCGTGGGTACCGAGGACATCATCAACCGGGGCTCTCGGAGTGGAGAGCCGCCCGAGCGCCGGCGAAGCGAACAGCCCGCTCGACCTCCAGCCCGTCGGGCTCCGGCTCATGGGCGGAGTGGACGAACCGCCTCGCAGCGACCAAGGACCGCATCATCTCGAGGCCCCCACCCCGCTGCACGTCGCAGCGGCGGTCGACGACGGGTGTCCCAGCGTCGGTACTGGGCGCGTCGGGCAATGGTGCTAGCGATCTTCCTCGCGTTCGTGGTGGGGATCGCCAGCGTGGCGATGTACTTCTACCTCGGGAGTCTGATCCACCACCGAACGGTGAATGGCCTCCAGAGCGCAGGGGCGAGCGAGAACATCCTCCTCGTTGGTTCCACGACCCGCTGCGGCCTCAAGCACCAAGACCGCCACTACGGACTGTGCTCCCTCGGCGTGACCGGGGTCAACAGCGACGTGACGATGATCGTCCACCTCGATCCGAGTACCGGCAAGGTTGCGCTCCTCTCTATTCCCCGCGACCTCTTCGTCCCCAATGCCCGCGTTGAAGGCGCGAACAAGATCGACGCTGCGCTCTACCAAGGTCCGAGCCAACTCGTCTCGGCCATCGAGGAGGACTTCGGCATCCCGATCAACCACTTCGTGGAACTGAACTTCGATAGCTTCGCCAGCGTCGTCGATGCCATTGGTGGCGTCTGGATGTACTTCCCCCGACCCATCTACGACGCCGAATCGTTCCTCAACGTCCGGAGCATTGGGTGCCACTACCTGAACGGCTACCACGCGCTCCAGGTCGTTCGGGCACGCCACCTGCAGATCAAGCCCATTGGGGGCTCGAACAATCATTCAACGTGGCCTCAGGAGGCCCAATCCGACCTCGCTCGCATTCGTCGAACCCATGAGTTCCTCCGGGTCCTCGCCGCAGCAGTTGCCGCGAAGGGTATCGGCAATCCATCGACCGACCTCGACCTAGCGACCTCCGTGCTCCCCAACCTGACCGTCGACCAGACCTTCAGTGAGAACCACATGCTCAGCTTGGCCGAGACCTTCGCCACGGTGTCCATTGGCAACGTGCCGCAGCTCACGTACCCCGTCCTGATCGACCTCATGAACGGCTACCAGTACAAGGGTGGGTCCTACGGCGATGTGGCGTTCCCGATCCAGCCGGGCGGCTTCGAGACCATCGACCAGGTCTTCGGCACCACGGCGAATCGATCGACGTGGGACGGACGGGTGCTCCCGTCCCCATCGAGCTTCTCGGTCGCGGTCCTCAACGGGACGGGCATTGCCCACCAAGCCTCCGTTGTGGCCGATGCCTTGCGACTCCGGGGCTACACCATCTCCTCGACCGGCGATCGGACGCCCGTCGGACCGCTCGCCGAGACCGTCGTCTGGTACGGCGGACCGCCACCGCCGAGGAGCGGCGCGTGGGTGAATCCTGCCCTCGGTGCTGCTGAACGAGTCGTCGAGCAGCTCCAAGGACCCGTCATCATGGGGTACAACCCCGAAGCCGTCGCTCCTGGTGCAACGGTGACGATCCAAACTGGCTCCGACCTGTCGATGTCGCCATCGGATCCAACCACGACGACGACAACCACGACCACGCATCCGACTTCGACCACCACGCCGTCATCGAGCACGACGCAGCCGGTCACCGCAACGACAGTGCCCGATGTTCCAGGTGTGGCTACCGATAACCGCTTCTCTGCTCCATCGGCAACGGCCCAACCTCTCGAACCATGGGATCCCCGGGCCTGCAACGCCAGCCACACCGGTCCAGCGTGACCATTGGTGGGCGCGTCCCGCTGCGCACCGTCGTGCGCTCTTGGGGTCGACTCGGCTGCACGGGGTTCGGCGGGCCACCCGCGCACCTCGCCCTCTTGAAGACCCTCTGCGTCTCGGAGCATTCCTGGCTCGATGCAGAGGAGTTCGACCACGCGGTGGCGACCACCGCACTCCTCCCGGGGCCAGCCTCCACCCAGATGGCGATCTACTGCGCGTGGCGGGTCGCCGGGCCAGCGGGAGCCATCCTCGGTGGACTGGCGTTCATCATCCCTGGCCTCATCGCCATCATCATCGCCGCCAGCGTCATCCTCACTGCCACCCCGCCACACTGGCTGCTCGGTGCTGCCGACGGAGCGGGCGCGGTGGTCGGAGCCATCGCGCTGCGCACCGGTGTCGACCTCCTCCGTCCGGCGCTCGGTCGGCAACGCACGACCCTCACCCCACGACACCGCACCGTCCTCTACGCCGTCCTCGGCGGCCTCGCCACGCTCACCCTCGGCCCCTTCCTCGTCCTCGTGCTCTGCGGCTGTGGCTGCCTCGAGGTCCTCCGCCGCTCCACCCAGCGTGGGCCAGCGTCTTGGTTGACCGCTGCTCCGGCACTCGCCACACTGGCGGCGCTTCCGGCACTGGTGGTGACCGCATTCACGATCGGGGCGCTGTCCTTCGGTGGTGGGTTCGTCATCATCCCCCTGATGCGCAGTGCTGCGATCTCGCATCACTGGCTGACGGGACCACAGTTCCTCGACGCCGTTGCCCTCGGACAGCTCACCCCAGGCCCAGTCGTCCAGACCATCGCCGTCGTTGGCTACGGAGCGAGTGGCGTGGTCGGCGCCCTCGTCGCCGCGACCATTGCCTTCGCCCCCTCCTTCGCCTTCATCGTGTTCGGCGGGCCACGGTTCGAGACGCTGCGATCGCACCCCACCGCAGCGGGCTTCCTCGGCGGTGCAGCACCAGCCGCCATGGGTGCCATCGTGGCCAGCGCGGTCATCCTCGCTGGTGAAATGCAACATCTCTGGCAGGTCGATTGCTTCGCCGTCCTCGGGCTCGTGTGGATGGTCGGCCTCAGACGATCCCCACTCAGTGGGCTCGTCGCAGCAGCCATCGTCGGCGGCGTGCTCGGCACCGTGACGCACCTCCCGCTCTGAGCGAAGTTGATGGGCGCTGCGCCTTCTCGGATTGGCACCACCCCACCCCCTCCGGGGTAGATTTCACCGAAGCGCGAGGGGGAGTTCATGGGGGATGTAACGACGATGCAGGCTCGGCTGCTTGAGCTCGAGCACGACGATCGCCTTGGTCTGGTGGCCGGCGAACTTCGCCAGTCACACCGAGAGGTGCTCGCTACTGCGGCCCAGCGTGCTGCGTGGATGCTGGACCGCCGGATCGACGGCCCCTTCCACGTCGGCGTGCTCCTCGACAACTGCCCGGAGTACGTCTACGCCCTCCACGGCGCCGCGCTCATCGGCGCCACCATCGTCGGAGCGAACTCCACCCACCGCGGAGCGGACTTGGCTCGAGACCTCGCCCACACCGACTGCCAACTCCTCATCACGAGCGAGCAGTTCCTCCCCCTCATCGAGGGCCTCGACCTCGGCGCTGCCATTGGCGTCGTGGCCCGAGGCAATCCCCGAGTCCTCATCGTCGACGACCCAACCTCTGCCGCAGCCCTCGACCCGTTCGTAGGTGCAACGGCGAGCGGCGTCGCCGACCCTTCCGTCAACGCTGGAACCCTCAGTCAGTTGATCTTCACCTCGGGGACTTCTGGCGCCCCGAAGGCAGTCAAGTGCAGCCAAGGCCGCCTCGTCATGATCGGCAGCATCATGGCGCAGATGTTCGGCCTGACCGAAGATGACGTCTTCTACTGTGCGATGCCCCTCTTCCACTCGAACGCCATCATGGCCTGCTACTCGCCGGCGGTGAACGCCCATGGAGCGTTCGCACTCCCCGAGGCGGGGAAGTTCTCTGCGTCAGGATTCCTACCCGACGTGCGGCGCTCTGGTGCCACGTTCTTCAACTACGTGGGCAAGCCCTTAGCCTTCATCTTGGCCACCGAGCCCTCGCCAGAAGATCGGAACCACTCGCTCCGGATCGGATTCGGCAACGAAGGCTCTGCAGATGATCGCATCCGCTTCTCGGAGCGATTCGGCGTCACGATCATCGATGGCTACGGGTCGACCGAAGGTGGTCTCTCCATCTCTCGGACACCTGATACTCCGGCTTCAGCCCTCGGTGTTGCCCCCGAAGGCACCATGGTGATCGACCAAGATGGCAACGAGTGCCCTCGGGCCCGATTCGATGACCACGGGCGGCTCCTCAACGCTGAGGAAGCTACCGGCGCCCTCGTGTCTGCACCGAACAGCTCCTTCGAGGGCTACTACAAGAACCCCGAAGCAGATGCGGCGCGCATGAAGGCGGGGCGTTTCCACACTGGCGATCTGGCGTATCGCGACGAGGCTGGATTCTTCTACTTCGCCGGTCGGGACTTCGACTGGCTCCGGGTCGACGGCGAGAACTTCGCGTCCGCCCCGGTGGAAGGCATCTTGGCTCGCCACCCCGACGTCATGCTGGCCGCGGTCTACGCGGTGCCCGACCCCATCGTTGGCGATCAGGTCATGGCAGCCCTCCAGCTCCGCCCAGGAGCAACCTTCGACGGTGCAGCGTTCGCCGAATTCCTCGAGGCCCAGAGTGACCTCGGCACCAAGTGGGCACCGGCCATCATCCGCATCTGCGACGCCCTCCCGATCACGGCGACGACCAAGGTCCTCAAGCAGTCGCTCCGTAAGGACGCGTGGAACACCACGGAACCGACCTTCACCCGCACCGGTCGACGTGGCCCCTACGCCCCCATGACGAATGCCGAGAAGGATGCGCTGACGACCACCGTTGGCGATCGCTTGGCCTAGCGCCGCCGCCAGGAGCGCCGTCCCTCGCTTGAGTGAGGGTTCCTCCAATTGCCACTGGAAGAACGTAGTTAAGCGTCTTCTGTTCGTTCACGCGATCACATACTGAGGAGGAACCACAGCGAAGGGATGGACATGGACGCTTCGGACGTCGAAAGCACCGCGCAACTTCCAACGGGAGGTGCGCGATGACTGGACTCGCTGGACTCTCTCCCCTCCTCCTCGCCCGGTGGCAGTTCGGTATCACCACCGTCTTCCACTTCCTCTTCGTCCCGCTCACGATTGGACTGGCGTTCCTCGTCGCCATTCTCCAGACGATCGCAACCCGGAAGAAGAGCGCGGACTACGAGCGCTTGACGCAGTTCTTCGGCAAGTTGTTCCTCATCAACTTCGCCATCGGCGTGGTGACCGGAATCGTCCAAGAGTTCCAGTTCGGCATGGCGTGGTCTCGGTACTCGACCTTCGTCGGGAACATCTTCGGAGCCCCCCTCGCCATTGAGGCACTCCTCGCCTTCTTCATGGAGTCGACGTTCATCGGGCTCTGGATCTTCGGCAAGGACCGGTTGTCGCCCGCCATCCACACTGCCACGATCTGGCTGGTCAGCCTCGGCACCATGCTCTCAGCAGCGTTCATCATCGCCGCCAACTCCTGGATGCAGCACCCCGTTGGCTTCAAGATCGACCACGCCACCGGCCAAGCGGTGATGACCGACTTCTGGGCGGTGATGACGAACTCGACGTTCATCAGCGCCTACCTCCACGTCCTCGCTGCGGCAGTGCTCACCGGAGCCACGTTCATGCTCGGCGTTGCGGCGTGGCACGTGCGCAAGGGCAACGACACACCAGTCTTCGCAAAGGCGCTCAAGGTAGCGATCGTCGTCGTGCTGTTCTCGACGGTGGCCACCCTCTTCACCGGTGACAGCCAAGCTCGCCTCATGACCAAGCAGCAGCCCATGAAGATGGCTGCAGCCGAGGCCCTCTACAACACCACCGAAGGCGCCAGCTTCTCGCTCCTCACCATTGGGAACTTCAGTGGCGCACCGGTCTTCCAGATCCGAGTGCCCCACGTGCTCTCGCTCATGGCAACCGGGCAGTGGAACGGCACGGTCGAGGGGATCAACGATCTCCAGAAGGCGGACGTGGCGAAGTATGGACCTGGGGGCTACACCCCAGTGCTGTGGGTCACCTACTGGACCTTCCGGATCATGGTGGGCCTCGGGTTCTTGCTCCTCTTCCTCGGAGGGATCGGCATCTGGCTCATGCGGCGAGGGCGCCTCGAATCCTCGAAGCGCTACCTCCTCTTCGGCACCGTGATGATCGCCGCCCCCTTCCTCGCCAACTCGACGGGATGGATCTTCACCGAGATGGGACGCCAGCCGTGGGTTGTCTACGGCCTCATGCGGACGAAGTCCGGCGTGAGCCCGTTCGGAACTGGCTACGTGGCGACGTCGCTCGTGGGCTTCACCGTGCTCTACAGCGTGCTCGCGGTGATTGAGATCAGCCTCATGTTCACCGTTAGCCGGAAGGGTCTGCTCCCGATGTCTGCCACCGACGGCGCCGCCGGCACCGCCGGCACCACCGGCACCGCCGACCGTCCGCTCGAACTCGTCTACTAGGAGACCGTCATGAATGCACTGACTACCGCAGCAACGCCGCACCCCGGGGGACTCGGGATCTTCTGGTTCTTCCTCATCGGCGTGCTCTGGATTGGCTACTTCTTCCTCGAAGGCTTCGACTTCGGGGTCGGGATCTTGCTGCCCGTCCTGGCCAAGGACGACCTCGATCGTCGACTGCTCATCAACGCCATTGGCCCGACCTGGGATGGCAACGAGGTGTGGCTGCTCACCGCGGGGGGTGCGATGTTCGCCGCCTTCCCCCTCTGGTACGCCTCGGTCTTCAGTGGCTTCTACCTCGCACTGTTCTTGATCTTGGTAGCGCTCATCGCCCGAGGGATGGCCTTTGAATTCCGGGGGAAGCGAGACAGCGCTCGGTGGCGGCTCGGTTGGGACCTCTCGATCATCGTCGGCTCCTTCCTCCCAGCCTTGCTGTGGGGCGTGGCCTTCGCCGACTTCCTCCACGGGGTTCCCATCGTGCACGGAGGCACCTGGGTCGGTGGGTTCTTCTCCCTCGTCAAGCCCTATGCCCTCCTCGGAGGTCTGGCTACCCTGAGCCTGTTCACCTTGCATGGGGCGACGTTCCTGGGGTTGAAGACCGCCGGTGACCTCTGTGACCGGGCGCACCACGCGGCAACGGTGATCGCACCCGTGACCTTCGCCATCGTGACAGCCTTCTTCACGTGGACCTACCTCGACGCCGTCCACACCCACCATGAGGGCCTCGTACCTCCGCTCCTCCCCATCCTCGGCTTACTCGTCTTGGCGTCGGTGAGCTGGCTGACCCGGGAGCGCATGGAGGGTTGGGCGTTCGTGGCGACTGGCGTCACCATCGCCGCCATGACCGCCACGATGTTCTTGGCCCTCTACCCACGAGTTCTCGTCTCGAGTCACGGTGCATCGAACGACTTGACCATCGTGAACGCTGCGTCCCAGCCCTACACCTTGAAGGTCATGACCATCGTGGCCCTGATCTTCACCCCCTTCGTCCTCGGCTACCAAGCCTGGAGCTACGTCGTGTTCGCTCGGCGGCTCCATCGACCAGAGACGAGCGTCGAGGAGCAGGTGCCCCAAGGTGGACGTGACGTCACCAGCGCAGCGAAGTAGCGGGCGGTCCGCTCGGCCACCGATCGACCGACGCCTCCTCAGCGTCGATCGGTCGGTCGCTGCCAATCTCATCGCCTCGGGCGCAGTCGGCGTCGCCACCACCATCGGCATGATCCTGCAGGCCATCGGGTTGGCGCGTCTGTTGAGCAGCGCCCTCGACGTGCCCACCCACTCGGTCCCGCTGGGTGCGGTCTGGCTGGTGGTGGCCGGCCTCTCTGCGATCGCCGTGGCGGCAGGCGTCGGACCCATCGTGACCACGATGACCGCAACCGCAGCAGGTGCAGCGCTCTTCCGCCGGGCAACGGCGAGCGTGGCGGACCCCGCCGTTCTCCGGACGATGCCTGAGGACCGCACCGAGGTGCAGGTGCTCTGCACCAAGGGTGTCGACGCGACCTCCGCCTACCTCGCGCAGTACTTCCCCGCCCTCGTCGTCGCTACGGCCGCACCCTGCATCGTGCTGGTCTGGTTAGCGGTGACTGATCTCCTCTCCGCTGCAATTGTGGTCGCAACCGTGGTTGTCCTGCCGATCTTCATGGTGCTGCTCGGACGTGCCGCCGCGTCGAAGATGGACGAGACCTGGGATCGGCTGATGACGCTCACCCGGCACTTCGCCGACGTGGTGGCCGGGATGCGCACGCTTCGGTCGTTCAATCGAGAAGCTCGGCAACTCGACGTCTTGGCCGCAGCGTCAGCGGAGTTGACCACCGCCACCATGGCCACGGTCAAGGTCGCCCTCTTGTCGTCCTTCGCCCTCGAGCTGCTGTCCTCAATTGCAACCGCACTCGTGGCCGTCGGGCTCGGGATCCGCCTGGCGAGTGGGTCAATTTCCCTGAGCGTCGCGCTCGCTATCCTCATCGTGACCCCCGAGGCCTACCTCCCGCTTCGCCGGGCATCCGCCCAGTTCCACGAGGCCGCCGACGGAGTCGCCGCAGCAGCATCGCTCCTCGACCTCGCCGACCTGCGAACCCCGCCGAAGCCGCCGATTGGTGCTCCGAGCACCACGACCCGACCCGTTGCGCTGACCTTCACCGACGTCACGGTCGAACTCGCCGATCGACCGACACCGATCGGCCCGCTCTCGTTCTCGGCACCTGCCGGCACGGTGACCTGGCTCGATGGACCATCCGGCGTCGGGAAGTCCACCGTGTTCTCCCTCCTCCTCAACCTCATCGACCCAGACTCGGGCGTCATCACGGTGGACGGACGATGCCTCGGCGAGGGCGACGCCGCCCGGTGGCGGACGCAGATCGCCTGGCTCCCCCAGCACCCGACCTTCCCTGGGCGCAGCGTTGCCGACGCCCTCGCCATGCGAGCGCCCGACACCAGCGGTTCCGAGCTGCTGGCCCTCAGCGATGAACTCGGACTCCTCCACCTCCTCGAGCGCCCGGGCTTCCTCGACGCTCCGCCGCACCAGGCCCTCCGCGAGGTATCGACCGGCGAGCGGCGGCGCCTCGCCCTCATGCGAACGCTGCTCGGCCCCCGGAGACTGACCCTCCTCGATGAGCCGCTGGCCCACCTCGACGAGCCGAGCCAGTGCGCCGTGCTCGGCGCCATCTCGAGGAGATGCGGTGCGTCCACCGTCATCATCGCCTCGCACCACGACCTGAAGAACCTCCCCATCGACCTCCACGTCCACCTCGAGCGAGTCGCCCAATGACGCGTCGCGATGCCCTCGCCCAGCTCATGCGCCGACTCTGGGATGCCGCCCCGAACCCGCGACGGACCCTCGGCGCCATCGTCGTCACGGCATCGTGCACGGTTGCCTTGGCGGCGACGGCTGGATGGTTGATCGTTCGAGCGGCCACTCGACCGGCGATTCTGTCGCTCGCGATCCCCATGGGGCTCGTCCAACTCTTCGCCATTTCCCGAGCGGTCTCGCGCTACGGCGAGCGAGTGCTGACCCACGACCGGGCGCTCCGCATGCTCGGCAAGCTCCGGGTCGAGACCTTCGCCGCACTGGCGAAGAGCATCCCCGGTCCACACGGTCGTCGGAGTGATGCTGAGCTCCAGGCCCAGGTCATCGACGACATCGATGCCGTGGAGCACTTCGCCGTCTCGACCATTCCCGCGATCATCGCTAGCGGGAGCGCCACGCTGCTCAGCATCGCGATTTCCTGCAGTCTCCTTCCCGTTGCCGCCGGCATCTTGGCGCTCGCCGTTGGCGTCGTGGCGCTCGTCGCCCCACTCATCGCTGCTCGATGGAGTGCGCATCCCGCTGCCGCTCGCACGCACCTCGATCGAGAGCGCCACGAGTTGCTGGCGACCCTCGTGCACTCCGGTGCTGAACTCTCCACCAGTCCAGGGCTCGACGCGCTCACCGCAGCGCTCGACCGCAACAGCACCGAGCGTCGCCGGATCGACGCCGCCTTGGCCAGACGACGGGGCGTGCTCAGCGCTGCGACGAGTGCGGTGAGCGGACTGAGCGTCGTCGCCATCAGCATCATCGCCGTCCACGCCGTCCAGCATGGACACCTCTCACGAACCACGGTAGCGGTGATCCCCCTGCTCGCCATCGCCTGCTTGGAACTCGTCGGTGGGCTCACCCCGGTCGCCCAGAGGTTCTCGAGCGACCTCGAGGCGATGGCCAGGCTGGATGGAACCCTCGAACTCCCAGCGACCTGGCCTGACGGCCACGGTCGAGTGACCGATTCCCCGGTGATCACCGCACGAGCGCTCAGCCTCTCCCACGACGCGTCGAGGCCGCTCATTACCGGGTGCAGCTTCTCCTTGCACCGAGGAACTCGACTCTCCGTCACCGGGCCATCGGGGTCGGGGAAGTCCACCCTCTGCGACGCGCTCCTGCGCTTCGTTCCCCCTACCGCTGGAACCCTCACGCTCGGCGATGCACCCTATGGAGCGCTCGAGGGTGGGCAGGTCCGCACCGTCGTGCGGGCACTCGATCAAGAGCCCCACTGCTTCAACGCGACGCTTCGAGCGAACCTGCTCCTCGCCGCACCCGATGCGAGTGACGCCGAGTGCCTCGTCGCCCTCGAGCGGGCTCAGCTCCAGGATCTGGCCCGAAGTGGACTCGACACCGCCGTTGGATTCGGTGGAGAGCGCCTCTCAGGTGGTGAACGTCGGCGCCTCGGACTCGCTCGGCTCTTCCTCGCCGCGCCGGAGGTAATCGTGCTCGATGAGCCGACTGAAGGACTCGACGACGAAACCGCGACCACCGTGCTGGGCGAGGTCGACCAATGGAGCGGCGATCGACCGGTCGTCCTCGTCAGCCACCGCGCCCTCGACCACGCGTGGGCAACAGCAATCGTCCGATTCGACTCAGCGGTCCTTGCCGAGGATCAAGCCTGAGGTCGGCACGCCAGTCCCCGCGGTCACGAGGACCTTCTCCGCACCGGTCACCTGGTTGTAGGAGGTGCCCCGAATCTGCCGGACGCCTTCGGCGATGCCGTTCATCCCGTGGAGGTAGGCCTCGCCGAGCTGGCCGCCGTGGGTGTTGATCGGCAGCGCACCACCGAGCTCAATGCGGCCATCTCTCACGAAGTCCTTCGCCTCTCCCTTGCCACAGAACCCCAGCTCTTCGAGCTGCATGAGCACGTAGGGGGTGAAGTGGTCGTAGAGCACGGCCATGTCCATGTCCTGAGCAGTCAGCCCTGAGGTCTCCCAGAGCTGGCGGCCGACGAGTCCCATCTCGGGCAAGCCATCGAGGTTGTCGCGGTAGTAGGAGGTCATCATGTCTTGACCCTTGGCTGCACCTTGGACTGCGGCCTCGATGACGACCGCACCGTTCTTCAGATCCTTGGCCCGCTCGAGCGAGGTCACGACGATGGCTTGGGCGCCGTCGGTCTCCTGACAGCAGTCGAGGAGGTGGAGGGGCTCCACGATCCACCGGCTGTTCTGGTGGTCCTCCAAGGTGATGGGCTGCTCGTAGAACCAGGCTTTGGGGTTGGTCGCCGCGTGCTTTCGGTCAGCGACGGCCACCCGGCCGAAGTCCTCTGAGGTGGCACCGCTCACGTGCATGTAGCGGGCTGCTGCCATGGCGACCCACTGGGCAGGGGTCACGAGCCCAACGGGCGTGTAGGAGGCGAAGTGCGCCATCTCGGCGTTCGCCACGGGAGCACGACCTTGCACGCCGGCACCGAAGCGGTTGCCCGAGCGTTCGTTGAAGGCGCGGTAGCAGACGACGACGTCGGCAACCCCAGAGGAGACGGCGAGCGCTGCCTGCTGGATCGTTCCCGCCGCTGCGCCGCCGCCGTAGTAGATGCGGGAGAAGAAGGTCAGGTCATCGAAGCCCAAACTGCGGGCGATGTCGATGTCGGGGTTGGTGTCGGCACCGTAGGTGCAGGTTCCTTGCACCTCGCTCGGTGCGATTCCGGCATCGTCGAGCGCAGCCTTGACCGCTTCGACGGCGAGTCGGAGCTCCGAGCGACCCGATTCCTTGGAGAACTCGGTGGCACCAATGCCGGCGATGGCCACCTTCCCTGCGAATGCGTGGCGAGCAGTCACTTCGCTCCCTCCTCGGGCACGGTCAATCGAACCGTTCCAGTCACGTGGTCGCCGAGCGAGTTCGCCCCGCGAATGGCCACGACAACGGTCGCCCGCCCCGTGGCCGGGTCTACCGCACCGACCGACTCGACCGTTCCGGTCAGCGTCATCGTGTCGCCGGGGTAGTTCGGCGCTCCGAGGCGAATCTTCACCTCGTGGAGGTGCCCAGTTGGGCCCGACCAATCGGTGATGTAGCGACCGACGAGACCGTTGGTCGTCAAGATGTTCATGAAGATGTCCTTGGATCCTCGACTCTGCGCGAGTTCGTGGTCGTGGTGGACATCTTGGTAGTCCCGACTGGCGATCGCCGTCGAGACGATGAGGGTGCGCGTCAGCGCGATGGCGAGGGGCGCTAAGACGTCGCCAACCTGAATCGAAGATGCGGTGACCATCATCGACCTCCAACGCCAACGGGCCGAGCAGCGAGCAGTTCACCGAGAGCGGCGATCTGGAGGCTCGGGCTACCGAGCTGGAGCTCGATCTGCTTGTTCCACAAGAAGTAGCGGTGGATCGGGTAGCTGATGTCTGCCCCCATGCCACCGTGGAGGTGCTGAGTGGCGTGCACGATCCGTTGTCCACGGTCGCTCGTGTGCCACTTGGCCACTCGGACGGCTTCGGCGGCATCTGCACCCTGGTCGATCAACCACGCCGCGTTCCACGCGGTCACACGAATGACCTCTTCGTCGATTGCGGCATCGGCGAGGCGGAGCATCGTCCCTTGGAACGTCGACAGCGTGCGCCCGAACTGCTCTCGGGTGTTCAGGTAGGCGGCGGTCTGGGCGATGGCGGCTTCGCCACAACCGGTGGCGATGATGCACAGCCCGGTGATCGCTGCCTCGAGCATGGCTTCGAGGACTGAGGCGCCGGTCGCTTCCCCGGCCAGAATCTGCGCCCCGTTCACCGCGACTGAAGAGAAGTGGAGGTGCGGGTGCACCTCTCGATTCGTCGTCGTGGCTCGCTCTTGGCGCACGCCGTCGGCGCTCGGGTCGACGATGGCCACGATGGTCGACCCATCGGCGGTTGTCGCTGGCACCAGCACGAAAGAGGCAACGTGCGCGTTCGGCACCGCGGTGGCGATACCGGTGAGCACGTAACCATCACCCGAAGGTGTTGCCGTCACCGAGGATCGGCGGGTTGAGGAGATGGCGACATCGGCGAGCGCAGCGCTGGCGAAGGCGACACCGTCACCAATGGAGCGCAGGTAGGTCTCGTGCTGCGCTGGCGTCCCGAACTTCGCAATGGGGTACGCACCGAGAACGAGCGTCGACCAGAGCGGGATGGGGGCTACGCACTTGCCTTGGGCCTCGAGGAGGAGGCCGATCTCCATGAGCCCGAGGTTCTCGCCACCAACTGCCTCGGGGAGGCCGAGGGCGAGGAGGCCACCTTCAGCGAGTGCGGACCACAGGTCGTGGTCGATGCGATCGTCGGTCTGCTCAATGGCCGCGACCCGATCAGGGTCGACGAGGCCGTTGAAGATCCCCGTCGCAGCCTCACGCACCGCATCCTGGGTTTCAGAGAAGGTGAAGTCCACTATGCCTCCTTGGTTTCGTGGTGGAAGACCGGCAGCGCCAGTTCATCGTCGAAGCGAACGATCTCAGCGACGACACGGTCGCCAATGGTCCAGTCACCGGGCTCGCCAGCGAGGTTGGCCACGATGCGGGTGCCCTCGTCGAGGGCGATGAGACCAATGGGCAGTGGGTAGTCGAAGGCGGGAACTTGCGGGAAGTGGTTGACGACCATCGAGAAGAGCTCGCCACGACCCTCGGAGACCACGTAGTCCCAGTTGAGACTGGCGCACTTGCCACAGGCTGGCAACGGAGGGTGACGGAGCGCACCACAGTCCGTGCAGCGCTGAATACGGAGCTCACCGGCCAAGGTGCCTTCGAAGTAGAAGGCGTTGTCCTGCGTGATCGCCGGCCGCGGTCGTGGTGGCTTGGCCTTCGGTGCAACTGCCCCGGTTCCGGGACGGAACTTCAAGATCCGGAAGCGCATGGTCCCGACGAGTTCACCGCGCTCGGCGAGTTGCTCGTTGGTCAGATCCTTGGTCACGGCGTCGTTCGGCACCGCGAAGAACTCCATGAGCGACGTGGCGAAGCGCCCGTGGCCGAGACCGGTTTGCTTCGGATCCGAAATCGACTCAATGGACGACTTCACGAGGAGCCGGTCACCGAGCACGAGCGGGCGGAAGTACTCCTGGTCGCAGTTCGTGGCCACCACCGAGGTGCGACCTTCTTCATCGAAGAGCGCCATCATCTGACTGTTGGCATCGCCCTTCGGGGCGTTCCCAGCAGCACGGGCAGCTTCCAAGTCCAAGGTGTGCTTGAGGCCGCGCATGATCCAGGCTTGGAGCATGGTGGCTGGAGCGACGATGCCCGGATACCCAGCAGCCACTGCCGCATCGTGATCGGTGTAGACGGGGTTCGTGTCCCCCATGGCCTCGACCCAATGGCGGATCATGGCCGTGTTGACGGGGTCGGGCGAGAGCTCGATGGGGCCGGAGGATTGTCCGACCAGCGCTGCCAGCGCTGCTGAGTGGTCGGGGAAGTCGGCCATCAGCGGGCACCGCGCTTCATACCGAGGCCGGCCATAGCCAGAATCTCGCGCTGGACTTCGTTCACGCCACCACCGAAGGTGTTGATCTGTGCTTGGCGAGCGGTGGCTTCGAGTCGACCACCGAGGATGGATCCAGGGGATCCAGGCGTCAAGTACCCCGCCGCCCCAACGATGCCGAGGAGGGTTCGGTAGACCTCGATGATCCGCTCAGTACCGAAGACCTTCATCGCCGAGGACTCGGCAGCCCCCACGTTGTCGGCGGCGACGTTGACGGCCATGCGCCAGTTGAGGAGCCACATGGCTTCGAGCTCAGCGTGCACCTTGGCGAGGTCGCTCTTCACCCACGGCAGATCGATGATCATGCCGCCATCGGGTGACGGCGTCACCTTGGCCCAGTCCATGACGTCGGAGAACATGAGGTGACCGAGTCCCGACCAGGCAGCGAGTCCGACCCGCTCGTGGTTGAGCTGCGTGGTGATCATCGACCACCCGGCGTTCTCGGTTCCCACCAGGTTCTCGGCCGGCACGATTACGTCGTCGTAGAAGGTCGCCGTGGTGGTCAGCCCGCCAACGGTGGTGATCACGCTGCAGTCGAACCCCTTTGCAGAGGTCGGCACGCAGAGGATGGAGATGCCCTTGTGCTTCGGCGCATCGGCATCGGTGCGACAAGCCAGCCAGATGTAGTCCGCTTGGTCTGCGCCTGAGGTCCACAACTTCTGACCAGAGATGACGTAGTGGTCGCCGTCGCGGGTGGCCTTGGTCGATAGCGACGCCAGGTCAGTTCCCGCCCCGGGCTCGGAGTAGCCAATGGCGAAATTGAGTTCGCCGGCGAGGATTGGTGGCAAGAAGCGGGCCTTCATCTCCTCAGAGGCGAAGTTCATCATGGTCGGCCCAACGGTGTTGATCGTCACGAAGGGGAACGGAGCTCCGGCTCGACGAGTCTCATCGAAGAAGATGAACTGGTCGGTGGCCGGACGACCCTGGCCGCCGTAGGCCTTCGGCCAACCAATGCCGAGCCAGCCGTCCTTGCCCATGATGCGAACGGTCTCTCGCCACACCGCTCCGCCGTCGCCTTCGCCGGCCAACGCCTCCTTCACATCGGGCGAGAGCAGGTCCTTGTAGTAGGCCCGAAGCTCGGCTCGGAGGGCGAGTTGCTCTCTGGTCTCCTCGAGGTGCATGGCGTATTCCTCCACGGTTTCCGGCGTTTGTGAAAACTGTAACAGGTACCGTTCTCCCCCCACCCGGTCGCAGTATGGTGACGGAACCAGTGATCGCACGACCGGTACGTCAATGCGGTCATCCACGGAGGGGGAGCATGCGGTTCCATCAAGCAACAGCATTCCTCGACACCAGTCAGGTCCTGACGTTGGCTCGGGTGTCGGATCAATTGGGCTACGGCGGCATGTACGTCTCTGACCACCTGTTCAACCCACGCAACTTGGAGAGCCGCTACACCTACTCCAAGGAAGAGGACGGCTCGCCGATGTGGGAGAAGGAGACCCACTGGCCCGACCCCATGTGCGCCATTTCGGCCATGGCCGGAGCGACCGAGCACTTGGAGTTCACGACGGGCGTCTACATCGCGCCGCTCCGGGACCTCATGACCGTCGTGAAGTCCGTGGGGACGACCGCCGTACTGTCGAACAACCGCCTCAACCTCGGCATCGGCGTCGGGTGGTGCCGAGAGGAGTTCGAGCAGACCGGCCAGGACTTCAGCACCCGAGGGAAGCGCCTCGACGAGATGATCGCCGCGTGTCGCGCTTTGTGGAACCCAGGTTGGGTGGAGTACCACGGCACCTACTACGACGTGCCCGAGTGTCAGATCCTCCCCGCTCCAACGAAGCCCATCCCCTTCATCGGTGGCGGGCACTCCCCCGTCGCCCTCAGAAGGACGGCTGAGCTCTGCGACGGATGGGTCGCTGCCGGCGCCTACCCCGAAGATGAAGCATGGGCCCACCTCGCCGATCTGCAGGCAGCGCGTGAGGCAGCCGGAACCGCAGATCGCGAAGGGTTCCGCATCTTCCTGTCGCTCTTCGAGATGCCCTCGGTGGAGCTCTACACGAAGTTCTCCGAAGCTGGCGTGACGGACTTCATCTGCGCACCGTGGATGATGGTCAACGAGGAGCCCGGTGAGTCCCCCGAGCACTTGATGGCACGCCGCCTCGACGAGGTCCACAAGTTCGCTGATGAGATTGTCCGACCCTGTGCGGAGGTAGCCAAGTGAGCAACGACCTGAAACTCGGACTGCAGATGGGCTACTGGGGTCGCTCCCAGCCAGCCAACGCCATGGAGACCATCCTCGAAGCTGAACGCCTGGGATTCGACTCGCTCTGGACGGCCGAGTCGTGGGGTTCTGATGCCTTGACACCGCTCGCGTGGTGGGGGTCTCAGACGACCACCATGCGACTCGGGACGTCGCTGTGTCAGCTCTCGGCCCGCACCCCGACGGCGATGGCCATGGCGTCGATCACCATGGACCACCTCTCGGGCGGTCGCTTCGTCCTCGGACTCGGCGTCTCAGGGCCCCAGGTCGTCGAAGGCTGGTACGGCCAGGACTTCTCTCGCCCGCTCGCTCGCACCCGTGAGTACA